>LWDU01000072.1_pt1 | contig 30362 bp, 19 predicted proteins | sample 727161 | NCBI WGS metagenome assembly LWDU01 (sample SAMN04566230, study PRJNA314399) | hydrothermal vent metagenome | isolation source: deep sea hydrothermal plume seawater | place: Mexico: Gulf of California, Guaymas Basin | collected 2004-07-11
TTTTGGTCATATCAGTATATGAACTCAAAATTTCCTTTTTATCATTTAATGAATTGGTATTTTGTAATTCTATTACCAATTCATTTAGTCTATTAAATTTAACGTTCTCTCTCATTTCGTACTTGATCTTACGACATATTTTCGTTAAAGTCAAGTGTTTTTTTCACTTTTTTTAGATTAATTCCAACATTGACATTGGAACATTATATAACCGACCTCTCATATCAACAACACATTTAACTTTGTTGATTTTAGTAATCCTACCTTCGGTTTTCTTGGTCTTTTGGACTACATAAACTTTATCTCCAACTGAAAATGACATTCTCCCCAACATCACTTTACAATCATTGATAAATGCTGATAGTTCATTCAAGTCTGAAAGACTATCCAATTTTCTGATTTTGTTTTTTATTGATAACATTTATTTACTCTCTCTATTTGTTACTTGATTGAGTTTCGTGGATTCTTCTGGACTTCTATTAAAAGACCTTCACACTCACCGAAGGATATTTCCCTCGTATTAGTCGGGAACCGAACTACTTGTTTTCGTTCTGTTGTATTCCCTATCTCAATCTCTACTTGATCTTACGACAAAAAAACGAGAAAGTCAAGTCTTTTTTTCACTTTTTTTGTTATGTATCAAATCTAATGCCAGATTATGAGAGAATCTACCAGCTTTAGGACCCCCATTGACCTTTCCATCACTTTCACCTGGTACTTTAATCCAAAGGTATGCATCTACTATTTCATCACAAGTTTTAGTAGTTGGATATTCACCTATTGACCTACCATATGGATTGAAATGTTCTTTTGTTGCTCCTGTACCATTTCTTGATGTATCTATAACAAAATGTTTTCCGTCTAATCTCTTACTTATAGACTTTCCATACTTATAACAAGTTGTAGTTGCGTAATAATTACTCGTATTTATACTGAATCCTTTTATCTTATTTACATCACACATTCTTAGATATGCAACTGCCTTTGGAACTGATAACCAACCAGGATTACCAATATCTAAATAAACAATTGAATTTGTCTTACTCAACAACTTAACTGATTTTTTTATCAAAGATAATCGTTTTAATCCATCTACCACTCCCATATCTTCCATATGTGGAATACAATCTGGTTCGTATATCACAATAGGACTTCTATCACCTATTGCGTCACAGAACCCTCTAATAAACTTTAAATACTCTTTATCACTATTTGCACCACCCTTTGAGTGATGGCCTAAATCTCTGTATGGGATTGAATATATGACTAATATTGGTAAATACGGGTCTGCCCGTTTTAATAGTCTTTGGATTGATTTTTTAGTCTTTCTAATAGTTCGTTTGGGCCCAACACCATACCAAAAAGCCGTTGGTTCTCTTGTGATTTCTTTTATTTGAGGATATTCTTTACAAACTTCTTTATGACTGTTCCATTCAGGATAGTAAAACCTATAATTCATCTTTTAATTTTTGATCTATCTCCCATGTATCTACATTTACAATAGTATAAATTCTTGTTCTAATTTTATTGAGTCCTTCATCATTTACTAATAATAGAGTATTCTGAAACTCCGACCATTCAATAGGAAATGATTTATCTAATACACCTTGATTCTTTTCTCTAATTATTTCGTTTAGTGCATTTATAGTATAAAGTGTATTGGTCTGTTTCTTTCTATGTAATGCTATTGTATCAACACCTTCAATATAATTATCTTCATTTTGTGGTATATTATAAGTACAAATTAATTGATGATGGTCATCTTCATTAGTGAATACATAAATTTTGTTGAATACTATATCGTGGCACTCAATGATAAGACTTACTGTATCGTAGAGTCTATTTCGTTTAGTGAATGTGCAAAGTAGTTGTGTTTTCATTATACTCCTACTCCTCTTCACTCTCTAATTTTTCTTGTAGTTTTTCTGCTTCTACTAACTTGGCCATAGTCTCATCTAAATCCTTTTGTTTTGCCTTAGTAAGACCACCCTTCTTAGATTTTTTAATTTCTTCCAATGCATCTCTTTTCCTCTCTAATACTTTAATTCTTTTTTTGTTGGTTTCCCTTAATTTTCTTTTCCCTTCTGGGAGATTAGCTTCAGTATCGGATACTTCATCATCCCTTCTATCATAAATATCTAAAAGTTGATCAGAATAAGTTACTCTATCATTTGCTGGCCATTTTTTTGGATCTGCCTCTCCGTCATTCTTCAATACTTTCTGGAAATACCCAGTTGTTCCCATTTCAAGAGTAGGTGATGCGTTTGTTCCTCTTGACCTTGCCCTTAATGTAACCAAAGGTCTATTTCCATCTATATGTGTAATAAAAATAGTACCTGTAGCGTAATCTATTTCTATCTTTTCAAGTAATTTATCCACAATTTCTTGTTCAATTTTTTTTCTTTTTTTCTCCCAAGCTTCAAATCCTTTAGGGTCCTTTGTTTTACTTGGTTTAGGTCCTAATTCATCAAGTTCTTTTAAGAGATTCTCAATTGTTCCATCGTCATTGAATAAAGCTAATAGAGTTTTTCTATCTTGTATAACTCCTGACAGTCCATCTTCTTCTCCTTCATCACCATATAAAACTTGAAATGAATCATATGTATCAGATTCTTCATCACCCAATATTCCTAATGAACTTAATATATGTGAACTCTTTAAAAACCACTTTTTAAATGCTTTTTTGGCCTCTGGAGTATCTAAGGCCTCATACATTGATTTTGTTAATACGGCATCTAATTTTCGTTGTTCATCATATGGTTTATGGTGTGCTTCTCGTTGTGGTTCTGTCCAATCGGGATTATTATAATTTTGAAAAATTCTAAAAGTAGATTTATGGTCGGTTTTTGACATTAAATCCCCTTCGGCGAGAGATTCAGTTTGTCTTTGACCATAATTATTTTTTTTCTTCGTCTCTAATTTTTCTCTTGCCCTTTTTAAAGCTTTTTTTGCGTTTTTGGTTTTGGTTTCTCGTTTTTTATTTTCTTTTTCTTGCCAAGCTAGTCTTTTCTTTGCATCTTTATACTGTTTACTATCTTTACCTTCGGGATATTTCTTTTCAATTTGACTTAATACATAATGTCCACCCTCTGCAACTTCACGATATTTTCTATTTTCTTCTTCTTGTTTTTTTATTGATTTTTCTTGTTTTTTTATTGATTTTTCTTCTTCTGCCAACTCAGATTGAGAAATTTTTGGATTAGTTGTCATTAAGTTATGAACATCAATCTCATCGTCATTTAACCATGCATCTCTATGTCCCAACACACCTTCTAAAAACTCTGTATGTGCTTCAAGTTTGGTTTGACCTGTAATCTTTTTCAGTTGTGATTGAAGATTCTCACAATCCTCTGATCCTCTATTTTCCTTTCTATCACATCCGAGGGCGTATGCCTGTTTTATAAGAGAATGAACATGCCTAACTCCTTCAGCATAAGTTTTATGTTCTGGACTATCTTTATCTAATATTGCTGTAGCTGTTTTTTGTTCTCTTTCGGCCTTTCTTTTCTCATGATGTTCTATGGCCGCTGATTGTCGTATCTTATCTACGAGTTCTTTGGCTTCATCTATACATTTTTCATCTCCATTACATTCATCGGTCATATCCTTTTCCATCTTATCCGTCAATTTAACGATTTCTTTTGCATATCCTTTATTAATCCAAAAAACTGCTCCACTTTCTTTTAATGAAACTCCAGCCAACTTACCATCTGTCGTTTTAATAAACATATCTGCTGGAGTTTTATGTCCAGTTGTTCCAACTAATTTTTGTCCGTCTGGGGTATCCCATGCAATTTCTTCAATATTCTCAATACCTATTCCATCTGGATTCTTTTCATCATCTTTTATCAATAACCTATCAAGAGTATTGAATGATGCTTCCATATTTTTACAAGATAAAAGATATACTGTTTTCTTTTTATCAGTTGAACATATTTCTTCTAACTCTCCTCTTAAATCTTTTAAAGTAACATCTAACCATTCTTTCTTCTGTTTCCAGTCCATGGCCTCCCAATCTTCACGTGTTTTTGCACCTTTTGGTGGTGGGCCACCAAATTCTTCATCCCACTTGTCTTTAGCTTTCATTGCCCCTTCAACCACAACCGCTTCTTGTGCCTGTGATTCTGGAGTTCCCATTCCTGCATCTTCGTCTGATAAATCATCGTTCTTCTGTCGGCGAGCAGCATTTTCAACATTCTTTCTATCGTTTTTTCTTAATTCTTCTTTTTCATCATCAGTTAATTCTTCATCTTCATCTTCAAAATCCTCACCACCAATATAAACGTTTGCAGACTCTTCACTGTCCATCCCATATCTTGGAATGTCTTGACCCGTTTTCCATCCTGCCCAACCACCATCTGTCTGCCAAACACTATTTTTTTCTCTTTTCTCAACAATTACTTCTTTTCCATTTCTCAAATTACCAAGAATCTCATTCGTGGCATTCTCATCCCAACCAAACTTTATTAATGATTCTCGTAACAAAGCAAGGTGTCGTGGATTGGTCATATCTGGACCACCATCTCCGCACTTATGTGCAAAATCTGATAATATTTTATCCCAATTTTTCATAATTTCTCTGTGATATCTTCCATTTCATGGTAGTTTGTCCCCTTACTTGTCTTAGTGGGAAATAACCCGTTACTCTCGATAATCTTTTTAATTTTTTTCAAAAAGTCCACTCCATCGTCTAAGTTAAAGTCAAACAAAAATGAATCATAACTGTACAAAATCAATTTACTTTTGTATGATTCTAAAAAAGGAATAAGGTTACTTAACATTTTCATATTGTTTTCTGTTTCCATTAACTGAATCATATAGTTAAATAATTTATTCCGATTCATGTCAGATAAATTTTTCCTAAATATCTTCTTATTATAAATATTAGAAGTTATAAAATCTCTTTGTTTATACTCACTCCAAATTTTATTAATATAATCGTGAACTTTACCGAAAAATGGATTTATTTGAACTACTTCTATTGGAATATGACCATACAAATATTGAAATGACCTATTTTTGGATTCATCATAAGTAACATCACCGTAAAACTTTGCCATATGTTTATGAACTGAACCTTCTGGGAATTTATAATCTACCACTTCACCTATCAACCGTAAGTGATATGCGTCATAATCGAATTCAACCAACATTCCATTTTCAAATCTACTCTTAAATGGTTTTCGTGAACCATCTGTTTTGTTTAATGCTGCAAAATTAATTCCACCAAATCTATTACTTGGTCTACCAGTTGATGTATAGAGATTATATTCACTATACACCAATTCATCATTATATCTTAATCCTGATGATTCTAAATACGTTAAGTTATCAATAATATTATCATTATATATTTCGTAACCACAATCCAACCACATCTCTAATTTCTTATATAATATGCGACAATACTCAACGTGTTTCAAAATAGGAATAACAGTATTTATATCTTTCATTTTATAATATTTCCTATTAAAATAATCATGAGAATTTGTAGTTATATCATCAATATCTAATGGTTCATTATTATTCATATAATAAACAAGATTAATATCTATCACATTTTTCCATTTAACAATATGATTAAATTGTTTCTTATCATAAATATATTTTTTATTATCTGAATTAAGTTTATCGAGATAAGATATATCAAGATTTATTGCTTCACTATGATTAAACGGTAAAATATATTCATCACCACCTAATAATTTCACATATAATAGGCACAAAGAATTCTCAAGTGGATGTTTATTCACATCAGATAAAACTGGAATTAAAATACAATCAGAGTTTTTATATTTTTCTATAAAATCTTCAAACTCATGTTTCGTTTCTACTATCACTATAACCTATTTTATGTTTTACATATGTAACTATTTGTTCTGCAATATTTGTCTTGGTAAATTTATCCATTCCTTCAAAACCAGGAGATGAGTTAACCTCACAAATACTATATCCTTCTCCATCAAATAACAAGTCCACCCCTGCTATATCCAAACCAAGTAGTCTTGCTGATTCACCACCTAACCATTCTATCTCATCATCAATTTGATATGGAATACCTTTACCACCTCTTGTAATGTTAGCTCTGAAATCGTCATCTATTGATTGTCTCATCATGCAACCAACTACTTTACCATTTACCACTAAAACTCTTAAATCTTTTCCATGAGAATCCTTGATAAACTCTTGAACTATAATGTTATAACTTGGTTTGGTTATCTCTGCCATCTTCAAAAGTTGTTCAAATTGTTTCTTGGTTTCTGCTAAGAATACACCAGCACCAAATGAACCACTTAATGTTTTAATAATAACAGGAAAGTTTATGTTCTTCTCTACAAAATCTATATTGATTGGATGTCTTACTAAAAGTGTTTTTGGTACTGGTAAATTAGACTGTCCTAATATTTGTTGAGTGTATAACTTATCTTTAACTGTATCTATGGAATTACTTCCATTAATAAGTATCACTCCCAATCTTTCTAAGTGCCGTATAATCGCTTTTATAAAATATGTAGTTCCACTACCCGTTCTTGGTATTACAAAATCAGGTAATGGTCTTGACTTACCATCAACTAAAATACTTTTTCTATCATCTCTATCTACGAAAATATCTACGTCTTGTGGATTTACAACTCGGACCTTAATATCTTGTTTCTCAAACTCTTCTATAAGTTTATTAGTTTCCCAAGATTCATCTATAGGATTTTTATATAATATCCAACCATTCATTTCCAATATACTTCACTCCATATTTTAGTAGTTTCTGGATAAACCTCTAACATTATTTTCTTTAATGCTCTTGCATACTCTTGTATTTCTACTTGAGCTGTTTTCTCATCTCTGAGTTCAATAAAATTCATAATGGATTGAAATGATGCTGTCCACCATACTTGTGTATAAACTGTTAATGGTAGAATACTTCTGGCCTGTTCTTTTGCCATTCCCATTTCAAGTAATTTATTATAATTATCAACTGACTTCTTTTGAGCCTCTCTCCAATACCAACCTGCCTTTGATTGATGTTCAACCAATCCTTCACTTGCCTGTTTGTTATCATCTGATTGTGCTCTGTATTCACTTGGTTCATAAAAATCTACATACGGAACATAACGACCACTAATCTCGTTCCAAGCATGGTCTTTGGTAGGATGGCTTGATGTGGTTTCGATTCCAACAACGTGTTTATACCATTGTCGCATAACGAACTCTGGTGCCTTGATAATCATCATCACGTGTTGGTGTCTGAATGGGCTGAAATGTTTGTGTTTGATTAAGAACTTGGATAGTTTCCTATCTTTCTCTGTAAATTCATCACTACGACCACCGAATGAAACTCTAGCGGCATTTACAGGTGTTAAGTCGTCTCCAAGAACATCAACGACTTCTATATAACCTTTGTCTAATACGTTGACTTTCATTACTATAACCTTTGTTTATATATATCAAATTAAATCCTCAAAATGTAAATTAATATCCTGATCCAGGAGGTGGTCCATCACCCGCACTCCATCCTGAAGATGGATTTGAAGATGTATCAGTAGATGTTGATTTGGCAATGGTTGATGTAGTAAACTTGCCCCTTTTAAAAAGATTTTTCTTCTTTTTCTTAAATTTCTTCTTTGGTGATTTCCATTTTTTCTTTGGAAATAATTTTTTAAGTTTTTCTACTTTTTCTTCTTGTAATGACATATCACCTTCTATATGACCTTCGGCCGGATTCAATGAATATTCTAAAGATTTAAATCCCTCTCCTACAATTCTATCAATTTCATCAATATTTTTATTTATCATCATATCTTTACTCAAATCTAAACTCCATTTCACTTGAGTTTTTTGATAAAGTGGAGTATTTTTATTATGATCTGATTTTGAAATTTCAAATTCTGGAGTTACATTATCATTTGCCAATTTGGCAAAATATCTATAAGACATTTGTAATTTTCTATTTTTTTTAGTAACTTCAAATTTAAATGGAACACTTGGAAGATAAGTCATTCCAGATGATGGAGTTATTAAATTTATATATTTACCAAAATTAGTATTTCCCTTTAATCGTATAATAACTTGAGAAACTTCATTATGTTTTTTACCAGTCATATAAATTTCCGTTTTTCCAATTGAAGAATAATGAATATGATATGGAGTTCCTACTGGTACATCACCTCCATCGAGATATGCAAACGCACCGTTACTTTTAACTTCACCTGCATCATTTATTGTTCTTTCATGTTTATCCTCACTCAAATATCCATCTAAAGTTTTCAATTTAGATATTTGTATTTTTTTCGTTTCTTGAAAAGATTTTTTTGAAAACACCCGTGATTTAAAAAATTTCTTTTTATTATTCTTTTTCTTCTTATTCTTAATTTTACCAATTGTAAAGTTACCAAAATTTATTTCCATTTTTACGCTCCTGTCAGAAATGAAGGTGAAGATTTAGTTTCCTCTTCCCTCCGCAAGTAATTGAGCAGATGCACTTGTATTATATCCCTTTTCTGCCGCTATAGCCATCCTATCTTAATGATATTTTTTCTAATTGATTCCCAAATGATACAATAGGTTCTTCTTGTTCTGCTAATTTATTTTGTGCTGCATCCTGTTCATCATTAACCTTTAAAATTTCTTCATCAATTAAATATTTCATAGCAGGTCTAACTTGACCTTTTAAAGTTGTCGTCCATTCACCATCATTAACTGTTTGATCAACAGATAATGTCTGAAAAACACAATACTTGTGATATCTTTCTGGTATATAATCTACTGTCCAAACATTTCCTGGAATAATACCACCAATTCCACCTATGGTTATTTCCATTTCAATAGGAATTAATACATCAATTTTATCCTTATGTTCATGTTCCACTCCAGGTATATTTCCATGAATAAAATCCATCATAGTACGTCTAAAAAGTGCTGGTGTATCACCTTTTGGATAATCCCACATCGCACCATCCTCATCATACAAACTAATATATTCATAAGTGTGCCACTCCATTGGAATTTTATTATTTGCACCACAATTCATCTCGGCTTGTCCTTTGAGTCGATTAGCTGGTGTGTCTGCCCCCATAGTTACCTTCATAAAATTCTCAATTGCCTTTTTTCCTTTTGCCTGCTTTCTTGCTTTAGCCTCCTTTACTTCTTCTTCCCTTTCTTCCAAATATTCTTCTGAAGACTCCATAATTTTATCAAATCCATCCGCAGACATAGGAATACCATGACCATAACCAAAATCAGCAATTCTTCCTTGGGCAGATGATGGAACATTTGTTTCTGGATTTCCATCTCCACCTATTCGCTGTCCCATACCACGACTATTTGCACGAGGGCCGTCACTGGGAATATTACCATATGGACTTATACTTCCAAAGGTTTGAGTCTCAGCATCTGTCCATGCTAATCTAATTCTCTTCTGAGATTGATCAATGGCTCCTTTATCTCCAGTAAGTAAACCAACTGCTGTTCCCGATTCATCTCCCATATGTCCTTGTTCCATGTTTTTTGCACTCCCCGCATACATTGCGGTAACTGCCATTGCACTTGGAACTTTGGTTTTTAAACTTTGAGTTTTAACTATACTTGCTTCTCCCCATGACGGAAAAGTAAAAAGTTTACTAGTAGGATTTCCATTTAAACTATTTGGACTTTCGTTTGGAATTGCTGCTTTTTTATCATCCAATAATTCCTTAACTGTATAAGCAGTAGAATTCATATCTATAATTTTACAATTCCCATCAATATAAGGATCAGTAACTATTTCAAATCTCCAAAATCCATCAACATCTCTGTTAATTTCATCCATTACTGATTGAACCCCTTCTTTTAGAGTTTTTGCATTCTTAAAAGCATTTTCTATTATTTCATAACTAACTAATATATTTCTTAAATATCCACCACTGGACCAGTCATGTGGATCGATTGCAAATGGTCTATAATGAAAGGAATCGTTAGCTAACTTTGCTGTTGCTTCAGTAAGTTTTTCATCCCAATCAGTAGAAAATATATTAACTACACCACCCCAAAAATCTCCTGCATTTTCTCGTTGTACTATTTCTCCAGGAAACTGGCCCGGTAATATCCACCTATCTCTAAAAGGAGTATATAAATGTTTATGGTTTCGAATTATTGTGGATTCAAATTGTGCCTTGGTAATGTCTTGGGTTGTTTTTATTCCAGAACCATCTTCCGTAGGGGTATTTAACCAATCACCAGTTTCATTATTTGCTAATACAGGTTGTAGGCTTCTAAATGAACTTGTGACTAATTTAGTATCCTGACTATATCTGCCTAAATATCTACTTAAAACATTATCCTCAAAAAATCCCCAAGTAAAATATGGGCCGGCCTTCTTCTTACTAAACCAACCCCAAAACCCCTCTCCAACTGAAGTGATATTAACTAACACTCCAGGCGGTTGAAATGTGTCCTGTGTCCAATCAGTATTAACAATGTTCCCAGTTAGTTCAGTTTTATTTGTATATGGTTTTAAATTATCTTCGATACCGTCACTAAACCAATTTTCACCCTTTACAGCCATTGCATATGTAGTTTCTTTTATAGCGGCACAAAAATCGGGTAAGCTTGGTTGTGGAACGAGACTTTCATTAGGTACAGATGCTAATCCTGGATTTTCAGTAGTAGCATCTAACATATTTACACCACGAGAAGTAACTTTAGTCATACAATCAAATCCACCATCTGCTCTTAATGTCCACTCCCAATTAGAAATTACTCCTGCCATTGCATCATAATTACCGGCATTTTCTATAATTCTATTTTGTAAAATTTGATATCCTGTCCCACCTAAAAAATCTTTTTCTGATAACATGGAAAAATCAGTTTCAGAACCACCCCATCCCCATTCTATCAAAAGTCCTTTTCCATGTGAAAAAAAATGTGGTGAAAGTCTTTCTAAATCTTCAAATGACCAACATACCCAATTAATAGTAGTTTCTCTTATTGCAGATAAATTACCTTTATAACCAACACTTATATCTTTAATTCCTGCAAGTGGTCGTTTAAATCCTGATATAGTCTCAGAGTATATTTCATCAAAACCATGAAACATATCACCTTCCCTTGTTGCCTGTCCCCCAAGAATTGTTACCGTGTTAAGTTTATCTTTTTTGATTCCTGTAACCATTTTTATTCTTTTTACATTATCATCATTTTCATCCAATACAGGTTTACCCATCACATCCATCAAATTTTCATCAGTTTTTACTGGTACTGCAGTAGCATCTACAGGAGAAAATACTTTTATCCAAAGTGATTTAACAAGTTCATCACTAGCCAGAATTTTACCTTCGACATTTTGTGGATCAAAAGAAACGGTTTCTCCTCTTTTAACGGCCCGTGATCTATTCTCTAATGTTGTCCGTATTTTTTTATTAATAGGTGATAAATTTATCATAACGTTTCATTCATTCTTCTAAAATCACTCAATATCTCTGGTAAATTCATAGGAATTCTAATTGATTCATCTGGTTTTAATCCAAATGAACCATCACGTATATTATTTGCTTGTGCTATAATCCACCAAAGTGTAGTATCTTTATAATATCTATGAGCAAGAGTTTCTAATCTCTCTCCATCAATAGGATAAATAAATTTATCCCCATCACTAAACCTAATTGCAGGATATAAAGTAGATTTAAATACTCTATTTCCAGTATTTTTATCTATTTTTATTCCTGTAAATTTATATCTACTCATTATTATACTCTTATAAAATCAACATCTATTTTACTGTAATCAACGGCTAAGTAGCCATTACTCATTTCAACTGAAGCCTCAGGAACTTCTTGAGCGATAACTCCTACATATCTTCCTTCTCCATAAGCTTCATCCTTATAATTAAACTCATATATGTTAATTCCAGATGGTGATTTTCCTACTAATTCAATATTCTCTTTCAATTCTATATCAGATGCTCCCGTCAGAAATGAAGGAGATGCTTCAGCTTCTATTTGTAATTTCTGATCGGGTGATTGATATTTCTCCATATTTGAGTCCAAAAGGGTCGTTAACTTTGCTCCCATTGGTTCTCTCTCTAAACCAGTTCCACCTCCTAATTGACTACCTTGGTTAGTCCACTTGGTACTATTATCATATTTCTTTAACCACCCCAAATCATAATGTTTCCCTTGAGAAGCCAATACGTGCTGACCAATATGTGTAAATTCACAACTTACACTAATTGACTTTGGTAATTGAAATCCTTTTTCTATTTCCCAAGTGCCATTATCATCAACTGTAATACTTAACCCACTTAAAAATCCAGGAACTGAACTATACATATTACCAATTGTTAAATTTATAAATGGTGATTCCATTCGTTTTGCATGCTTTCCAACGCTTTTCCAAGTTGGGTAAGTAAGTCCCACAAGATAATTTAATTTTTCCCATAATATAGGTAATTCTTGTCTTGTATGTGGAATTACCATAAATTCAAAACTCAATGATCTATTAACCCCTTGATAAACATGAACTTGGTCAGGTCTACCTATATATTTTTCAGATGACCATTCAGGAGAAAATTCCTCACTTATACTTCCTAAAGCTGCTCTGAATATAATCCATTTATCATTAATTAAATCTTTAAATTTAAACTTAATAAAATCTTCACCATGAACATCATAATCTTCCCCATATCTCAACATATTAATTTTATCAGTTAATGCTGTTATATAACTTGTACCATCTACACTTTTCTTTACCAATCCCTTTAATCCATCATCATTTACAGTTATAACAACTCCTGTAGTATCCGATTTACCTGGATGTCCTTGATCATCTGCTTTCCATTGTTTTGCTCTATCTCTGCGACCAGTGTTTTCTCCTCCACCAACTCCTTTTACAGATGATTCTGATTCTATTATTTCACCTCTACCTTTTCCTGGTCTAAAACTTTTATTTATTTCACTTGCACTTCTTAATGTTTTTTCATAATTTAATTGGTCATGAATTCCTTGATCGTCTTTTCCTTCTACTTCTTTATCTTTAAAAGTTGTAGATAACTTACCATATGCCAAAGTTGAATATGTATCAATTAAATTTGTAGAACCACGTGATACTCCCACACTTTTTATAGCTCCTGGAAGATTACCGAACTTTTCACCAAGATTTTTAGTTACTTTCTTTGTCTCGTAATGCTTCTTATTGGACATGAGATCTAATGAGTCCTCAATAGTTATCTTTTCACTTTCAACTGGTACAACTTGTTTATGTGACAAATTTTGATGAGTATAAGGTAATATTTTATCAATAGTAATATTATCGTCTTTGACATTTAGTGTATCAGCTGCAGGTTGTGACATTAAATCAGTATAGTTTTCAGCATGTTGTCCATGTCCACGTCTCTTTTCTAGACCAAATAAATTTCCAAATAACCCATGACTGTGTTGAACATATCCTAAAGCCTGTCCTTCTAAACCGAAATTGGTGCCTATTTCTGTTTTATTAAGAAGTGGAAAATCTTGCAGTTTTATTGGTTCTTCAAGAGTCGATTTGCCGTCTGTTTGAAATCTATCACTACTATATGGATGTGCAGTTTTTATAACTACAGTTGGATCCCCTGTTGTATTATCAAGTTGTAATCTTGTAAGTTTTAAAAGACTACCGGGGGGTTGTTCTTTCGAACTACCAATAAAGTTAGTATAAGGTTCTTCACTACTATATAAATCCCCATCCCAAAAAGATTTCTTTCCGAACTCTCCTCTTACAGTTACACCAAATTCTGCTTTTGTGCGTGGTGTTCCAGAAATAGTTGATCCAGGTATAATAATTATGCCCGTATCTGTTGGTGGAACTCCTGAATCTATAAACTTCCTACCTACCACCTTATCCGTCATATAATTTAATGTATCTGCAGCAAATTTTGCAATTGGATATAATACCTCTTTACTAAATTTCGTGGGTGTTTCTAGTCCGTGAATTAGATCACCCCATTTTCCTAATCTAGTCTTACCTTTTAAATAAGAATGAGGACCAGGTTCTTTATAAACACCTTTCTCTCGGCCGCCGGTATATTGATTTTTACCACCATGTAACTCGTCAGGGGGACCAACATAAATTATTTTTGATCTTTCAGATTTAAATCCACCATCTCTTATTTTGTTGGATTTACCTTTATAATCTGTTACTTCACTTGTAAAAGTAGGATCACCTACTAGTTGACCTATTGAAACTCCTTTCTGGTCTGCTGCTAATTTACCTATTGGTATGAGAGTTCCAGTTCCATGACCTGATAAATATAATGTTGTACCTTTTTTGTAAATGTTTTTACCAGAATGTTTCGTATCCACTTGAAAAACTGTAGATTTCTTTCCAGCACTTTCATGGTCAAGTTTTGTAGTAACTGGAAATGGACTACCAAGAGTAGAGCCGGCTGGAGTTAATTTTCCCTTATGGACAATATTTTTCTTTCCTATTACTGAACCAATATGTCCTAATTGTATTGGTTTACCATCCTTTGATTGTAATGTCGCTAAAGTGGGGGTCGAATCACTTGTGGCATATGGTGTACTAATATTCCATTTATCTCCTGTCCACTGAAATGGTTTGGCTGATGATCCTTCTACAGATAAACTAAAACCTTCTGGTATACTTACACTTTTCTCTGGATATCTCTTATCGTGTTTAAGTTTCCCATCAGTCTTAGTTTTAATACCACTTAAATATAAGGTCGATTCATCTGTACCATTGAAGGTATAAATGTTTTTACCAGAATGTTTCGTATCCACTTGGAAAACTGTAGATTTCTTTCCATCACTTTCGTGGTCAAGTTTTGTAGTATAGGAATGTTCCGTATTGATAGCAGTTGCAGTAGTTATAATATCCTTATCACTTTTATGTATTCTTTTTGCTTCTGCGAGAACACTACCGGCATGACCAAGAGTTATTGCTGCACCATCCTTTGATTGTAATGTCGCTAAAGTGGGGGTCGAATCACTTGTGGCATATGGTGTACTAATATTCCATTTATCTCCTGCCCACTGAAATGGTTTGGCTGATGATCCATATACAAGTAAACTAGAATGTGGTTTATTCTGCGGATATCTTACTTCATGTTTAAGTTTCCCATCAGTCTTAGTTTTAATACCAGTTAAATATAATATATCTTTTTTATAAACATTGTTACCATCAGGTTGGGTTACTGGTCCTGTTGTAGTTACTCCATCACCATGTGTTCTTTCATGGTGAAACAGTGTTGAAATCTCACCAACCTGGAGTGGAACTGGAGCAAATTGAGATGTGTTTGGTGAGTTCTTATTAATAAATATTACTGTTTGTTTTGCTTTTGGAGTACTTGTATGTCCAAGTGCTTTTTCACCCGCAGGCAATTTCTTTGGATATGGTGATGATTGGTTATGTTCTTTTAAATAGGGTAAAGTTGCCGAATATGGAGAACCTTGATAAACACCCACTCCCTTTACATTTTCAAGAGTCGGTAACGTATTTTCGCCGCTAGATTTATCCTCAATAAAATCACTTCTGTTCTCAGTTGGCCAAATTATAGGTGATGAACCTGGAAAATCGTGAGTCCATCGTTTTCTATAAACTACTCCTTTACCCGTTATTTGTATTAATCCTTTTCTTAATCCTTTCTCTGCTTGTGCAATATCTCCAAGTTCTACTCCTACTCCTTGAACTTCTGAAAGATTTTTTAAATAGGGTAAAGTTGCTGAATATTTATCACCTTGATAAACACCTGTTATTTTTTGTCGCTTTGTAGAATGGAAATGGCCATTATCATAATACTGTTTTCCAAATGGAGTTTCTGAACCCCTTTGTCCAAGTGCCATCGGCCAGGTAACGTTACCTGCCTTGTGAGATTCTAAATATTGAGAATCTTTATCAGTACCTCTTTTTCTAAAATATAAATTTTGACCATCAAGAAAAACTTTCGTTGTATCATATGATGTACCAAGATTTGGACCCACATCTTTAACTTTTACAAATTCTTTTCTTCTTGGATTAACGGGTCCACTTACTCCAAGGTGTGCTGGCCAAGTAGTAGGATTTGGAATGGGGGTTGGATATTCCATCTGATTATCAATAGCCTCAATTCCCCTTCTCCGTTTATTTACATCTTGTAATCCGTTATTTATATCTAAATTATATGAATAATCAGTTAATATAGAAGATTCATCTCCACCTTCAGTCAAATCTATCTTTGTAACTTCAGAATAGGTATCACCAAGATGTCTTTGTACATGAAACATCGGTGGTAATGAACCTTGAATTGAGGCTGGATTCCATATTCTTGTTTCTTTTCTTGGGTTAAATGCCTGTAATGCTGCTTGGGTGGCTGCCCATTGAATACCTCTCGGGGAACCTTCCCACGCAGTTATTCTTATTTCATCTGCTAAAGTTCTAGCTGCTATAGTAGTTACACTATTTACAAGATTACTTACTATATGTTCTACAAAATTATGAGATTCTCCGTCAGTACCCCATCGTTGTCCTATTTTCCTTAAAACATATGGTTGAGTTGTTGAGGCTCCTGGTTGTCCAGTATCAAGTCCAAAATGGTTTTCAACAAATCCCCATGCATTCCATGTTCCAGTTACATTTCTATGTGATATATTATACGGTGCCCTATCTTTTGGAAAAGTAAAGAAATTATTTCCATCTGGATCCCAATGTGGTGAAAGTTCATTTAATGGAAGTAACGGTATATCAGATGGAGTAAAAGAACCAAAAGTAATATTATCAGATGAAATATCTACTGTCCCAGAAGTATAAACAGGTTGAGAAATAGTTGGTGCATCGGGACTTCCAAATAAAAGCAGTTCCAAGTCACTTGGTGTAGCAAACTCAAATTGGTCTTCAAGATCATTTATCCATGATGGTGGAGTAACACTTACTTCATCTCTATTAATAGTTATTAAACTTCCCTCAATTTGAGTTGTATCTGGCTCGAATGGAACTACTCTACTTCCATGTGCTCCTTCTGCAAAAGGAGTAAGATTTAAACTACCTTGATAATCTTCATCACCAAATGGTCCAGTCAAAGTTATTTGTGGGATATTATGTGTTATTTGTGTTCCATCAAAAGTAGGAATATTACTTGGATACTGAGTAGTTACTCCTGGTGGAATAGTTGTATGTCCCGATTGTGGAACTCTATATGTTCCATCACCTGCTCTATAAATTGAACCTCTTGGTGTTATTGAAACTAAACTTCCATAATAAGTAACACCACCACCAATAGTAGGTGGTATATCTTGTGCTCCTATATGAATTGAACCACCTTTCCATGCTTCATCTTCTCCAAACAAATTAGTTCCCAATGGTGTATTTACAAAATTAACATCAGTTGGTTGAAAATGGTGTTGATAAACTTCATATAATCTACTACGAAATGTAGTATGGTCGAATGATGCATCGATTCCTGTAAAAGTAATACCATCAGAAGAAATAATTGGTGCACCAACTGTTTGATTTATTTCACCCTGTGGTGCAATGTAAATACCAGGATAACCAGTTAATCTTGAAAGTGAATCAATACTATGTGCGTCTGCTAATTTTGGTATATTACTAAACTCCAATGAATCAGTTTGTGGTCCTGTTGCTGTTATTTGTGGTATTACATAAGGTAAATCAGTTCCAAATTCAAATGGATTAAAATTTGGTGATGTCAATCCAATTTTACCAAGTCCTACACTTCCACGAGTAAATGATTTAAATATAGGAGTGGATAATTCATCTATATTAGTAATATACATATCACTACGATTAAACCCTGATATATGAAATTGTGTTCCATAACTCGAATGTAACCTTTCTGTATCAGTATATTGTGAACTTATATTTCCTTCTACGGTATTAAACTGACTACCCAGGAAGCTTCCTGGGGTGCCAAGTGCACCATCGTATCGTGAATAATCAATCGTAAATGATGGAGATGGTCCAACTTCAGGTATTGCATGTCTTAATGTATCTAAACTTAATACGGGTGGTGTACCAGGTGATAATAATGAATCAACCATATTAAAAGAAAATCCAAGTGGTAAAGTTTCAGGTCCCCAAGAACTCTGAACTCCACTTAAAAAATCAACTGGTCCAGTTTTAACTCCACTATCAAATGGTGTATATGGAAATCCAAGTCTGTTTGTCATTATAGTAATGGCATCTTCATTGGGTCTATCAAAAGTTTTAGTTCCTGTAATCGTATATCCACGAACATTAAATGATTGTGGATTATCATTTGGTGATACACCAAAACCTACTCCATTATCAAGGTCACTGTGAGTATCTGGATGTGGTGGTTGTGCTGGAGTTGGTCCAACCGTTCCACCATGTCTACCACTTATTATATCTGAAACAGTATATCCACGAACTGTAAATGATTGTGGGTGTCCAATTCCACCTACCCCCTTATCATATAAAGAATGAGCACCTTCATGTGGTGGCCATCCACCTGGTTCAGTTCCACCATGTCTACCACTTATTTGACTTAAATTTGTTCCTGCCCCATCATCTTGTAAAGAATCTTCTTCTGGATGTGGTGGTTGTCCCCCAGGTGAAGTTCCACCATGACGACCACCTATTTTACTTAAATTTGTTCCTGCTCCATCATCTTGTAGAGTATGTTCTTCTGGATGTTTTGGTATAATTTGACCCCCATGACGATCACCTATTTTACTATTATTAACACCAGCACTTTCATAATTCCAATTGAAATTTGATAAGTCTGTTAATAAATCTACAAGTGCCATTTAATTTCTCCTATTATCTTGTTACAGCATCAGCAAATTCACCAGTATTTCCGGCTATTGTTGAAAGTTGTATATTACCAGATTCTATTGCTGCAATTAATCTATCTACTTTTGCCTCTAATGCTGTAGTATCAGTTCCACCACCTGCCATTGCTCCACCAACCGCGGTTTGTTGGTCTTGATTTAATACCATTTCACCTGGAGTTAACATTGCAGGAATTGTATCAGTACCTTGTGCAAAATATTGAGGTCTGTTTCCAGGCATGGATACTACTCCACCTCTTGCAAATGGCCATATACTTTTAAGTCCTTCCCATGCCTTACTGGCTAAACCTTTAGCTTTATCCCATCCTTTAGATACTGATTCTTTGGCACCGGCCCAAGCATTCGAGACATGCTCTGCTGCTATGGTTGCTGAGCTTTTCAGTCCTTCCCACGCCTGACCTGCACCTTCATTAATTCCTGCCCATGCTTGAGATGCACCACTCCTTAATCCTTCCCATACTGGAGCGAATGATCCTGCATCCCATCCTGCTTTAATTCCTTCCCAGGCGGTCGAAGCACCACTTTTAATTCCTTCCCAGGCGGTCGAAGCACCTTGTTGAAGTCCTTCCCATGCTGGTGCCAATGTTTCTTTTAGTCCCGTCCATCCTGCTTTTACTTTTTCCAAAGCCCATTCGGCTCCGGCTTTAATTCCATCCCAAGCTGCTTGAAATCCGGCTTTAATTCCATCCCAAGCTGCTTGAAATCCGGCTTTAATGCCTTCCCAAAGAGCTCCAAAAAATCCAAGTAATCCTGAAAATATTTTTCCTATCCCATCAAATAACCTTCCAAATGAATCTAAAAGTCCACCCATTACAGCAGTAATTCCATCTCGTATCCTTTCACCCAATCTTGACGGTGATTCTGCAATTAAACCTGCCATTCCGAATCCAGACCATAATGCTTCACCAAGTTTTTTTCCAAGTTTTTTCAAGGGACTCATTGTTTTTGAAAACCCTTCAAGAAATCCTTCATACTGTTTTTTATTTTTAATAGTTTTTTCCATTTCTACATTTATATCTTTCATTCCACTAGCTACATCCGAGGCCGCTTTCCCCGATAAAGACAATGCTAAAGAAAGTGCAGTTATCAGTAGAATACCTATTGCAATAAAAGTTCCTCCAAGTCCCCATGCTGCGAGTGCAAGACCAATTGCTGCTATTCCAACTGCCAACGGTACCAATTGAGATGCAACAGATGTCAATTTAATAAATCCTTCTACTATAGCTGTTAGAAATGGAGCGGCAAGTTTTAAAGCATATCCAAATGGTATCATTGCAACTCCTAAAAGTGCTATTAAACCAACAGCTATAAAAGGTAATCCTGTGGCTGCGGCTGCCCCAAGTGTCTCTAATCCACCCCCTAATGCGACAAGTCCGGCAGCTGCCGTGGTGCCGACCATTGCAATAAATCCTAAAAATGGAATTGAAGCAATAGCAAGAGCAAACGCAACTGACGCGGCAACTAAATTCAAAGCTCCCATTGCAACTTTTTTACCGGCCATTCCTTTCAATCCAAAACCTAACTGTATAAGATTAGTTCCTATCTTACTTAATTTAGCTTTTCCAAGTATCAATATTCCCGGAAGTCCAGGTAAAAGTAATAAAAATCCTAATCCAGTTGGTATAAGATTAAGGGCCCCCTGTAAAACCTTTCCACCGGTCATTGATTTTAATCCCTTACCTAACGATATAAGATTAAGCCCTATCTTACTTAATTTAGCTTTTCCAAGTATCAATAATCCTGGAAGTCCAGGTAAAAGTAATAAAAATCCTAATCCAGTTGGTATAAGATTAAGGGCTCCCTGTAAAACCTTTCCACCGGCCATTGCCTTTAATCCTTTTGCTAAATCTTTTAATTTATCACCTATTCCTTTTTTTGGTACAGTTTTCGTGTCTGGTATTGTAGCTTCTTTTTTGGATAGTTTAGGTTTTTTAACCGCTTTAGTTTTATCACCACCAGCAAACTTTTTCTTTATCTTATCTATAAAACCACCACTTTTTTTATCTTTATCCTTCCCCAGTGCTTTCTGTTTGATTTTTTCTTTTGTAATTCCCTTTTCAGCAAACCATTGTTTCATCGTGGTGATGACTCCTTTTCCACTAAAAATACCAATTTGCATTGTATGTAATTTCCATAATGCAAAAAGGCCCACTATACCTCCTATAACATATTCAGAACCTTCAATTTCATCCACCAACTTACTAATCCAATACACCGCCGTTGCAATTATTCCAGCCCATAGGGTTAAAGGTAAAAATGCAATAGCTAGTGCCACTCCAATTCCAAGAATTACTGGATATAATTTTGTAGTTATCGATAATATTTGAGCCCATATTTCACCCGCGTATTCCAACATCTCATTTATTTGATCACGAGTCCGTTTTTCACCCGCTGTCATATTATTAAGTTTTTCTTGATTGGTTATCATACTGCTCATCTCTGATACAGATAATCCAAATGCTTTTGCTAATGCTTTCCGTTGAAGAACATTCATTTTTTCAAAATCTGCTTGACTCCCGGCCTGTTTGAGTATTTCTCGTTGCATTCCTTCTATATCACCTGTAAATGCCATCTGTCGTGCCAAATCTGTATTTATATTACGACCAAGTAACATACTTGCTTCCATTGATGCTTCAATAGACGATTCAAACTCTAATAATCCCTCTGCCGCGTCCACAATAGAACTAAATTCAACACCTAATTTTTTGGCTGCAATTGCCGCTTTAAACATATTTTTACCACCATCTTTTGCAAATCCAGCAAATGCTTCTGAACTTTCAGCCACGGAATCCATAATTGCCGCGGGTGCAACTCCACTTGCTTGGGCTAAATAACCAACCGACTCTAATTGTGATATTGCGGCCTGGTCACTTGCTGCCCCAACAGCTTTCATTTGTGTTACTAATGTTGCTGCAGATCCTCCTGCTATTCCAAAATCTGCATTTAATCTTGCCATACTTACTAAGAGTTCATGTGTTGCTTCTCCAACACCACCCATTGAATCTTGTATTCCACCTACTATCGATTCTACATCTGAGGCTTCAACTCCGAGAAATGAAAATTGAGTTGCTGTCATATTTATTGATTTTTGTAACTCTGCGGCATGTCCAAATGTTAATCCCATTTCTTTACGAAGTTCAAGAGTACCACCATATAATTTCTTTATGGCCGATACTATAAGCATTATTGCTGCAAGTCCAATTAATATAGGACCTAACATTCCACCTAACATAGCACTAAATTGAGCAAATGATGTCTTTATTGCATCTATTGCCTTGAGTGCTTTTTCCTGGATATTTGCAAGTGATTCTTCCATAGTCTGATTGTTCTTCTTTTGTGATTCATAAGTTTCTTCACTAATACGTCTGCCAGTTTCTAAATCCGTAAAATATTTTCTACCTAGTTTATCTATCCCTGCACTTACTGTTGGTGGTGTAAATGCAGCTGTCATTTCCTTACCAACCGTGTCTGCAAAAGATTTCATATGCATATCCAACCCAGTTAAAGTTGAAACCCATTTTCCAAGTGGATTAGATTCTAAAATGGATTGTATTTTTTCAAATGGGCCAACAATTAATGCAGTACTTGCTGCAACATTACCTTGTATTCTTGCCATGAGTTTAGCGTGTTTTACATTTTTTTCTGCGTTATCAACCATAGACTCAGCATTCGCCTCCAATCTTTCTGATGATTTCTCCAACTCTGCCATATCTTCTACCATCATTTCATATAAAGCACCTCCTTTATCGAGAAGCTTCAACTTTGACATCATTATCTTTAATTCTGCCTTGAGGGCGGGGATTTGTACGGTTAAAGTATACTTAGCCTGGGCTTTAGCCCTCTCAAGCTGTGTTTCCATTTCCCCTGTCATATCTCGAAAACCACCTTTTCCCATATTCTGATACATTTTGCTTAACTCAATTGTTTTACCGAGATTTTCAGCTTGAATCTCACCTATCCCAGTATAAGCATCCTTAACTATTTCAAGAGCAATTTTTAGTGAATCGAATCCAGCCCTATTAGCTTCGAAAGCTTCCCTATCTTTTGCAAGCTTTGATTCCTGAAGATGTGCAATTGTCTTAAAATGATCTACTTCCATATCATCTAGTGCTTTTGATTTTTTTGCCCAATGATCTGCTGACTCTACTAGTTTATTGATATGTTCCAATATTACGGCCACATTTTTTTGAACGTTAAACATATTATTTAAATGTAATCCTTGTAAAAAGTATTCACGAGAAAGCTTTATAACAAGTTGACCTTTGGTTTTCTCTAACTTACCATCTACTATCCTTTCCTTTATACCCTTCCTTTGTACCGTACCAATTTTCTCATTCAAATCTAAAACTTTTGACTTTAACCCAGCAAGCTCCATCCCCGTTTTCATCATATGAGCTTGGTGAGCTCTTTCTTCTTTTTGTAGTTGCCTCTTCTCGTTTTTAAGTGCAATCGTTTTCTTGAGAATATTATCCTTCTCTTTCGAATCCTCTTTCCCAAGCCCTAATGCATCTTTCTCCAGTTTTAGAAGGTCCTCTTCAATCTTTTTTAATTGCTTGGCACGGTCAACTTCAGCCTTCGTAGTCATAGTCGGTATTATGGTATTATCTTTACCACCCCAATATACTATTCGACTTTCAATTTCTTCAGATTGTTTTATTTTATCTTGAAATGTCATATATTATTTTCTTAATTATGATTGCTTTTCAAAAGGATATCCAAGTTTTGATGCCTTTCTTAACGACATATCTAATTTTCTGCTCGCAGCAAAAAACTCATCTGTTGCCTGTTCAAGAGCAGGATTATTTTTCATTCCCTTCATAACTTGTCGTGTTCGTCTATTAAAAATAGACTTTAATATTTTAGTTAGAATGCCTTCTACTAATTGATCTTCTGTTAATTTATTTTTGGACGAAGCCATTTTCTTTCTCCTACATATGATTTATTTAATGATTTTCTGTGGTTAAACAGGATATTATAACTCACTAATAAATATCATATATAGGAAAAAATGTTAGCCTCGGGGGATACCTGGTCGTGAAATACCACCAGATTTTTTATTTGATTTATTGATTTGTTTTTGTTCTTCTTCGTAGAATTTTGAGGCCGATTGTATGTAAAATCGGCGCAGATAGACGGGCATGTTATATACCTCTGTGAAATTAAATCCTCCTTTCCCGTGGAAGCATAGGGAGAAGATTTCTGAGTGAATTGCAGGCTTATCTTCTGCCCGCAGGCCAAAAAAACTCAACGTCTAATGGGATGTCCATAGTCGTATCTTCACCAGTAGCTTCGCTGGTAAAGGTAAAAGACATATCAACATCAGGTGTGATTTTTATAAGATATTCTCTAAATGCAAGAGAATCACGAGATAGTAATTCGTTGTCAACAAAATCATTTACTCGTTTTTGTGATGTATCTCCATCAATCGACACAATTGCCTTTTTCAATCGTGTAGTAATTTCTGAACCTATACCACTTTCTTTTGCGAATTTCTTGTATGATTTTAATTCAACATCAATTTCTTTTTCTTCTTTATGTGTTAATAGACGAAACATAAGTTTAACTTTTGATGCAGGTAAATCTAATTCAAATTCATTTTTACCACTCTTAAATAAATCCCAATCAACTTCTTTATCGCTAATTGATGTTAAATCAAAAGTTTCTTCTTGTTTCTCTCCACTTGATGGATCTGAAATTTGAATAGTATAATCTTTACCATATCCAAGAATTCTTGTTGCTATCATCACTGCATTTTTATCACCAAGTAAAAGGTCATCAAGTGATACCTTTTTACTTACAATAATAGATTCCAATAACTTATCCAAAACGATTCCTTTCTGAATAAGATTACGAGAAGTTAAAATATCTTCTTCTTTTGCTGTCATATACTTTAACTCTATTGTTCCACCTGATAATGGTGAACCTTTTGGATAAAGTTTTCCCTTTGAAGGCAAATTAACTACCTCTGTTGGAAACTGGCGTTTTTCTTCTGCCATGTTTTTTCTCCTTTGTATTTTTTTATTGAATAGTTTTTAGTAACCTATACAATATAACCAATTATAAAACTAACTGGGGACATTGAAATCCCCAGTTTAAAATATTACTTACTGCTGAATTATGCTTTTCCAACAGCGTCACGAACTCCGTACAAACCAAATGCTGCGAGTAATGTCCAAACAACTTCAGGTACTGCTTCTATAAGACCTGCTGCTTGTGCTACTCCAACGGCTCCAGCAACTACTGAAGTCCATATTGTCTTTGATTTCCACCAAGCTTTATCTGCTATGACTGCCATAATTAACTCCTTTTTTTATTAAAATTTTATTAGAATTGTAGTATTGCGTAATCGTATCTAAGTGTCAAAGTTACATCAATTGGGTCTGTAGTATTTGCCCAATCTAAATCACCAAATGTTGCGTTAGTAATCCAAGTACCTTTAAGTGTCCACTCTTCAACCTTATCACCTACTGGTCCTAATACATTAATTGTTACATCTTTTTTATAAAAATCTGAATATCCATCTCTACCTGTTACTGATTCGTGGGATAATCTCACCCATTCCATTACGGCTTGTGCACCACTTGGAACAACAGGGTCATATAAAGTAATTTCTAATTCTTCCCATGCACCTTTACCTTTAACATATCGTTTTACGTTAATGTGGTCAAGTTCAATAGTTTCAAAAGCAATTGTAGGTCTATTAGCTGTTTTAATAAGATAAGCTGGTATACCTTCAATATACATGATGTACCGATTTTTCGTTTTCGGTTCAAACGGTGTGAACATTATTTCAGAAGGATCTAATAAGTCTGGCATCTTTAATCTCCAATAATTTTAATTTCTCAACTATAAATATCAAAATTTTAAAAAATCATCATATTCATTTTTCATAGTTTTATAGAAGTTTTTCTTCTCTATCGTATATAAATATAGCGGGCAACAAAAAACCCCTCAAAAAAGAGGGGCTTTTGTTTAGTTAATCTATTGATTAAACTTACGCTGGGAAAGTTGCTCCCGTTGGAAGTACCACGAAGTCAAGTACGATAAACTCTGCGGTTCTCGTTGGTTGAATAAAAATTTGTCCAACCAATTGATTTCTATCAATCACATCAGGTGTGTTATTGGAATCATCCATAACTACCTTAAATGCTGATAAACCACTATTAGATTGTACTGATTCTAAGAACGGATTCACAATGTTCAAGAAACGATTTCTTGTTGCTGATGTGTTCTGTTCAAAGACTAAGTATCTACTTGACGAAGCGATAAACTTCTTCAGTCTAATTAACAATCTACGTACATTAACCCTATCGAGTGCTGATGGACGACCTTGTAAGGTCTTTTGTCCCCAAACTACCACACCCTGACCTGGGAATGAAGCGATTGGATTAACTCGTGCTTCATAGAGTTCATCTCTTTCGTCATGAGTCAATCTTGTTTGTGCTTCAAGTACAGTTGTTAAACCACCACGATTCAAACCTGCTGGTGCGAACCATTCATGTGCTACTTGGTCTGTAAATGCTATTACTCCAGGTAGTACAACTGAAGGTGGGACCCAAACTGGAAGTGCTGTGGCTCTATCAACAATCTTTACCCAAGGATAATAGGTTGCTGCGTAGTTTGTATCAAGTGCGGATATTGCTGCGGTTGCACTTGCAATTGAACCACCTTGAATACCACAATCAAATACATAGAATGCATCACCACGTTCTTCACACTTAGCTATTGCATGATTTGTAATCTTTGGATGTAAATCATGAATAATACCAGGTGTTATTAACATATTGATATCAAACTCATCTGGATTACTTACTGCGTTAATTGCTTTCTTGTAAGCTACTGCTCCGGTCGCGGTTGCACTTGAAATGTCAAACCCTTGTGTGTTTACATTTGTAATACTCGCTCCTGTCAATTTTGGATTTGCTGGGTTATCACCATCGAATCCACCTTGAAATGGAACAACAAACTTCCGTTGTTTCATATGTGATGTAGTTAGTTTAATAGACGAAGTAGCAGCTGCCCAATCAGTTCCTTCTGTTGTACCCAAGGTTGAGGCATCATCATGTCCTAACATATTTTCCAAACTCATACTTACATTTAGTCCAGATGTAAAATCATTAACAGGAACTAAATACTGTCCAGCATCTGCATTTTTGTAATCTACTCCATAAAGTACATTACTATCAAATTCATCTTGTGCATTTGATTGAGTTACTTTGAATATCCAATTTGGCATTAATGCATCTTCTAATGGGGCTTGAATTGCTGCATGTCCCATTGGAACTAAAGCTACTGGTATTGAACCATCTGAAATGGCGGAAAAATCAGAAACATAAATGTGTTTAGATCTATTATTCCAATCACCATTATAAGTTAATTTACCATTAGAGTCAATCGTTACATATCTATCACCAATCCTACGAGCGAAGAAATTCGTACTCTTAGGATTAAAATTAAGACTATCCCACTGTTCCAAAACGTTATCTCTTGTTAAGTTGTTATCATTTAATCCAGTTTGTCTTACTTGTAATGAAAACTGACCATAATCACTACCGGCAATATCACCTGCTTTCTTAACATTCAAAATAGCAATCTTAAATTTGTTATTTACATCACTACCATGTGAACGAGTATTAACTTTAAATAAGTTATATCGTGCATTATTAATCTCTTGTGATTGAACATATGGTGTTGATGCGTTTGAATAATTAGCGGATACAAATTTACCTGTGGTAGCATTATCTATTGAAATTGAACCAGTATGATCTGCAGAAGTTCCTGTGTCCCATCCATATGAACTTTGTTGATACTTAAAGTTCTTATACAAATATACAGCCAAAGTTGCAGTTCCTGACTTTTGAACTTGTGGATCTGAACTAATTACTTGGTCAATATAATTTGCACTTGAAGTGTTAAATGATATTGAATAATCAGTTGAAGCTACATCAGTACCATTAACAGTTAGTGTTTGTGAAGTATATGCACTTTCGGTTGCTGCAAGTGTACAAGTACTTAAATCACCTGTACCATTTGTTCCTCCACGAGATGGTGCCAATACTGCTACAGTTCTTACAAATGATGCTGCTGAACTTGAAAGTTGAAGTGAGACAAAATCTGATGTATATCCACCAGTATTAAGAACACGAACAATCGTAACTGTTCCTGCACTACTTAAATATTGTTCTACGGCGTACGGTGTGTAAAATCTCGAATCCGTAGATCCAAACATTTCTTCAAACTCTGAAAAATTGCTAATTACCGTTGGAACAAATGCGGGACCTTTAACTGTTGGTCCAATTATACACGCTCCAATTGCTGCAATTCCTGCGGGAAGAAATGATAAATCACGTTCACGAGTAAATACACCCGGACTTACGATTCTTTCTGCCATTGTTTTTCTCCTATTATTATAATTAAATAACTAAATTAGTCAATATTAGACTATAAATATTTACTATAAATATCGCCTAACTTTCCCAAACGATATGTTTAGAGGAGATTATTTAAGTAGTTTCTGAAGTTTCTTCAGCTATTGATGCGGGAGTGAATACTCCTGTTGTTGGATCTAAATTTCCAGGACCATACTTTTCATTCAACTGTTTGACAATTTCTTGTTCTTTTGTCTGTAATCCAGCATAATCACTCTCAAACTGTACTTCAGTATCATTAAGAGCATCTAACTGTTGTTGAATCAAAAGTTTTTGGACTTTTAATTGACCAAATTGAGCTGATTTTTCTTGGTAGCCTTCTTGTAAGTCTCTAAGTGATGTTAATTCATCATCACTAAACTTAATTTCGGATGTTTTTTCTTCTACTTTTTTAGCTAAATTGGATTTTTCTGTAACGGCCATAACTTTCTCCTTATTATTATTGTTTATAACTATACTATAAATATCAAATGAATTCTCTTAATTCACTTTTTTCTTTAAATTTTCTACCTCTTGTTTTAATTCTTTAATAGATTCTATTAATAGCGGAACTAATCGTTTATAATCAACTCCTAAATACCCACTTTTTCTTTCAGATACAATTTCAGGTATAACTTTTTGAACTTCCTGTGCTATAACCCCGACATCATGACCTCTTTCTTGTGCCCAACCAGGAGATTTTTCATTCCAATCAAATTCTACACCCCTAATTTCACCTATTTTATCTAATGAACCTTTTATAACTTCTATATTATCTTTAAGTCTTATATCAGAAGAATTATATGCTATTACATCACCATCTGCTACTACATCACCACTTGAAGAAATTTGTCCCATAGTAAGATGAGAAGTTAATGAACCAGATATTTTTCCACTGAGTTCAAGTCCAGTACTTAATGTTGTTCCCACATACTGATATGCTGTTAAATAAAGATAATCACTATTAGTAGGATCTACTGCAGAATTCATAAATTGAATTATACCTGTTTTGTAATCGAGTATGTAATCATTTGTTGAAACTATATCATCTCCATCTAATGAACCAGTCTGTAAACTATGACTTACTGCAGATGATTTATATAATACTGCTAAATATCCTGGTGTAGCATCTTCTGCTGTAGAAGTTGCTAATGAAGCATCTGAATATTTTGGTGATACAAAATCTGTTACTTGATTGGTGTTAATTAACTGAGCACCTACTCCACTATCACTTCCCGTTGGATTTAAGAAAAACCAAGTTTCATTATTAAGATTTGACTTTGTTAATTTTTGTCTATACCAATATTTTGTTATATTCTCACCCAATACAGTATAGTTTTTCCCAATATCTGCACTTGAACTATGGGGCAATCCACTTGATGGAATTTTTGCTGCTTGGGTATAAACTTCTTCAGATCTTAAATCAAGCACATTAGTAAATGACTCTTGAGCAGTCGTAAGAGTATCGTGAGTATATCTTCTCGACGCGAGTAATCTACTTGATTTTGAACCTGAATCTATCTTTGCCATTTCTTATCCTTAACTAAAAGTCAATGTTATGTCATCTAATGGTGTTGGATCACCTTTATATCTAACTATTACATAAAGTTCATTATCGTTACTATCTAAATACATTCCATCTGCATTTCTTATTGGAATTGTATATGTTCCACTTGCAATACTACCACCACTATTTCCATACAAACTAATTGCGGTAGAGAATGGATTTTTAAAATTGTCTGCTGCCATATCTGCTTCAATCAAATTACTCGTGGTTTTTACTGGGTCATATATTCTTGCTACACCCAAAGAACTATTATTACCACTTCCATTACCAGAACTTTCAAACAATATTGCACATGAAACACCATTTGTGGTAGCGTTCCAAGCTATCAAAGTATTATTATTGAGATTTACCGTCATACTTGTCATAGTACTACCATCAGTTTGGAATCTTCGAATATAATATTTGTATGTTCCACTACCAAAACTTGCTGGATACCAATATCTATAATCTCCACCTGGATCTACCAAATATCCTGGTTTTACTTGTAAGTCATAATTACCTAACTGTCCTAATACATATGTAGTTGTCCAAGCAGTTCCATTAAATGCTTGAACATTATCTAATAATTGTATTCTAAAATCTTCACCTGTAAATGTTTCAGTTGTGTCCTGTAGGGTA
>LWDU01035233.1_pt1 | contig 30362 bp, 28 predicted proteins | sample 727161 | NCBI WGS metagenome assembly LWDU01 (sample SAMN04566230, study PRJNA314399) | hydrothermal vent metagenome | isolation source: deep sea hydrothermal plume seawater | place: Mexico: Gulf of California, Guaymas Basin | collected 2004-07-11
AGTTTACGGAAATTACATCTCCCGTGCCGCAAGCTTCATCTGATTCTTCCGGAATGGCAGGACCCAACTATCAGGCACGTCATCAACTAACTGTGTCTAAAACAAAACAATTCCGGGCCCCTTGTGCTGCACTGGCTATTGGGATAATTTTGCCTGTTGGTTCAACCAACAATTACATCAAAAGGGTGATACACCATGAGCAACGCTGACGTTATAATGCGGATACTGGAAAAGGAAGGTATTGAGTTTCTTATCGGATTTCCCAACAACCGACTCTTTAACTCCGCCGCCACCAATAACATACGCCCCATCATTGCCAGGACAGAACGCGTAGCGATCAATATGGCCGACGCCTACACCCGTATGAACAACGGGAAAAAAATTGGCGCGGTGGCGGTCCAGGACGGTCCCGGCATCGAAGCCAGCTTCCCGGCTGTGGCGCAGGCCTACGGTGACAACACACCGATACTGCTGCTTCCCGGCGCACACCAGCCAGCCATGCAGGATTATGATCCCCAGTTTATGGCCTCGCGTTCGTACCGTGACATCACAAAAATGGCGGGGCTGATTAATGACCCAAAAACGATCTGCCGCAAATTTGAGCACGCTTTTGCGGCCCTGAAGAATGGCAAAACAGGGCCTGTACTGCTTGAAAGCAGTGTGTTGTGGGGGAAATACCCCGGGGACGATCCGGATTATCATTCGCCTAAACGACATCGATCCCAGGCGGATGAACGCGATGTAGCAGAAATCCTTGATATGCTCCTGGCCGCCCAAAAGCCACTAATCATTGCCGGTCACGGTGTGCTCTATGCCGAGGCCTGGGATGAACTGAAAATCCTGTCTGAATTGCTTCAGATTCCGGTGACCACGTCCCTGCTGGGTAAAAGCTCTTTTCCTGAAAATCACGAACTTGCCCTCGGCACGGCGGGTCGCACCCTCTCAAAAGCAGTAGGCCATTTCGCAAACGAGTCCGATTTTATATTGGGTATTGGTACCAGCTTTACCATCAACGATTTCACCGCGCGCATGCCAAAAGATGCGACGCTCGGCCAGATAACCAACGAGCCATCTGATGTCGGTAAGTGCCGCCCGGTTGCCTGTGCCGCTATTGGCGATGCCAAACTGATACTGGCCCAGTTAATACGTCTGGCAAAAAAAAGGCTAGGTGACGATGGTCGGCCAGCAGCTACTGAGACAATCGCAGAGATTGCACAACTCAAGGCAGAATTCCTCGAAGAATGGTCCGACAGATTATATTGCGACGACGATGGCCCCATCTCCCCTTACCGTGTAATTCACGAAATGAACACATTGTTTGATAAATCCCAATCTGTTGTCACCCATGATGCCGGTAATCCGCGGGACCAGATCGTGCCTTTTTATGAGGTCACCCATCCTCGCGGCTATCTCGGCTGGGGCAAATCAACCCACCTCGGATCCAGTCTGGGTATGGCGCTTGGGGCCAAGCTTGCCAGGCCTGACTGGCTGTCGGTGAATTTCGTGGGCGACGCAGGCTTTGGGATGTCAGGCATGGACTTCGAAACCGCAACCCGTGCAAAGCTGCCCATCATGACTGTGTTAGTCAACAATGGTGTTATGGGTGGTTATGGTGCCTACATGCCCGATGCTGTTGAAAAATTCCACTCCAGTACCCTGGGCGGAGACTACACCGCGGTCGCCCAGGCGCTGGGAGGCTACGCCGAACGAATCGAGCGTGCCTCAGAAGTGAGAGCAGCCTTGACTAGAGGCATTGAACAAACTGAGCAAGGAAAGCCTGTACTACTGGAGTTTATTACCCGGGAAGAGCCTGTGCTGGCAATGGCGAACAAGTGGGGCATGTAATCACTTGTGACATGGCGGTGAAATAATATTGAGGAAGCCTGCAGACATTATCCCAAAACCCGGTTCGAGTTCGAATTCGAAGGACTTCACCCAGGGCGCCGTCCATACCCACCTGATACGACTCACCGGGTATATGGTCCTCGGCCTTATCTCAGTGATGACCGCCGGACTGGTAGAAACTATCTACATAGGCAATTTGGGCACTAACGAGTTAGCAGCGTTAAGTTTTACTTTTCCCCTGGTGATGATATTTCAGGGAATTGCCATGGGACTGAGCGTGGGCGCATCTTCCGTAGTTGCCCGAACTATGGGGCTCGGCGATGCACAGCGGGCGAAGCTACTGATTACTCACTGTTTCATCCTGGTTATTGCGCTGACATTGGTTTTCACTGCCCTTGCATACAACAATGTCGGCACCTTCTTCAGCTTGTTGGGTGCAAATGATAAGATCCTCCCCCTGACGGTCAGCTATATGCAGATCTGGTTGCTGGGATTACCCTTCTTCACAGTCGCCATGGTGGGTTCCACCTTGATGAGGGCTGCTGGGGATGCAGTTACCCCAGGTTACCTGATGACGATTGGATCAGTGTTACACGTCACCATCGCCCCTTTCTTTATTTTTGGATTGATGAGCGCTCCTGAAATGGGTCTTGCCGGTGCCGCACTCGGTTTCCTGCTGGCGCGCTCGGTGAGCTTCGCCATGTACAGCTATGTGATTATATTTCGAGACAAACTAATCGATCTGCGTTTCGAGGGATTTTTCTCTTCCTGCCGCGACATTTTACACGTCGGTTTACCGGCGGTAGCCAGCAACCTGATCGGCCCAATCTCCATGAGTGTTATCACCCGTCTGCTTGCGGGCCATGGGGTGGTGGTCGTTGCTGGGTTTGGCGTTGCCTCCCGAATCGAGGCGATGGTGATGATGGTTGTTTTCGCACTGTCCATGAGCGTTGCACCGTTCATTGGGCAAAACTGGGGAGCCGCGCTGTTTGACAGGGTGAAACTGGCGCTGAAACTTGCGAACAGGTTCGCGTTGCTGTGGGGAGTTGTGGCTTATGGGATTTTGTTTGTCAGTGCAGAAACCCTGGTATCCCTGATCAATGATGACCCTGGTGTCATTGACGCCGCCGTAATATACCTGCGCATTCTCCCATTAGCCATGGGATTTATGGGTATTACCGCCAACGCGACTTCAACATTCAACGCCTTGGGTAAACCGCTGCCATCACTGGTGATCTCTGTGCTCCAGTCAATCGTGATTTCAATCCCCCTGGCATTGCTGGGAGATTACCTGTTTGGCTACATCGGGATATTCATGTCTGGTGCATTAACCATGGCAATGCTCGGAATCGTGAGCTGGTTCTGGATTATCCGGCAGGTAGATACCGGTATTAGACGGCGGTCCTGACACCAGCTTCCCTCGCTAGGTTCTATTCTCGGTCAGCCTGCTAGCCGAGTTTCAAACCCTCCAGGGTTCCTTCATCACGCCAGTCTTCCAGCTTCTTGAAGAATGCCACGGAGCCGCCGCCATAGGGGCCGTTCTTGATGCTTAGTGGGTTCGGCTTACCCTCGTTGTTGTAATATCCCGGCGTGCACGATGCCTGATAGCTCTGACTGAAGCGCGACAGGCCAACAATTTCCTCAACCCATGCAGTTTCGGATTCCTCTGTCGCCTCTATAGTCTGCACGTTACCTCCCATGCAGTGATCAATAATGTAGGAGATATGAATCGCCTGTTCATTCATGGCATGGGGAAAGTTCACCGTAAAGCCGGACTGTGCCTGGCTGATGATAAAGCAATTAGGAAATCCCCGGGTATGCATGCCGTGCAATGTTGAAACACCATCAGACCATTTGTCACTCAGCCTGAGGCCATCGCGCCCAACAAGATCATAACCTGATCGTCGGGTGTATTGCGTACCGACTTCAAACCCGGTGGCAAAGATCAGGCAGTCGAGCTCGTAAGTAACCCCGTTGGCAACCACACCCTTCTCGGTAATTCTATCAATCCCCTTGCCTTCTGTGTCAATCAGTTCCACGCCAGGCAAGTTAAATGCATCGAGGTATTCGTCATTAAAGCAAGGTCGTTTACAGAACTGTCGGTAATAGGGCTTCAATGACTCTGCGGTATTCTCATCGTCAACCACTTCATCGGCGCGGCTCCGGATCTGTTCCATTTTCTGAAAGTCCGCCAGTTCCATCTTTGCTCCAAGTTCTTCTGGAGAGAGAGGCGTATCAGATTTGAAGTTAACCATGGTCGCAAGATTGCGAATAATCTCAGTCCAGCCATCGTTGACAAGATCTTCTTCCTGGTAGCCACCGGAAACCAGCACGTTGAAGTTATCCATCCTTCTCTTCTGCCAGCCAGGCTCGAGACTTGCCTCCCACTCAGGATCTGTTGGCCGGTTAGCCCTTACATCGATCGAAGACGGCGTGCGTTGGAAAACAAACAATTCTTCCGCGGCTTTCCCCAGGTGCGGGACACACTGAACCGCTGTAGCACCCGTGCCTATTACACCGACACGTTTTCCCTTCAAACCACTTAAATTGCCTTCAGGACCACCACCGGTATATTTGTAGTCCCATCGACTGGTGTGGAAGGTATGCCCCTTGAAATCATCTATACCCTTGATACCCGGCAACTTGGGTCGATTCAATGGGCCGTTGGACATACAGACAAAACGTGCTTTCATCTTATCGTTTCGATTTGTTTTGATAATCCAGCGAGAGATTTCTTCATCCCATTGCAGTTCGGTCACTTCCGTCTGGAAACAGGCATTGGCATACAGGTCAAATTTTTCACCAATTGCCTTACTGTGAGCCAGTATTTCTGGTGCATGGGTGTATTTTTCTTTCGGCACAAAGTCCAGTTCTTCACATAAGGGCAGATACACATAGGACTCAACGTCGCAAGCGGCCCCGGGGTAACGGTTCCAGTACCAGGTACCGCCGAAGTCACCGCCTTTCTCAATAATACGGACGTCACTGATACCGGCTTCTTTCAAACGGGCTCCGGTCAACAGACCACCAAATCCACCGCCAATGACCACTACGTCGACTTCATCTTCGAGGGGATCACGGCTAAATCCGGGTTCAACGTAGGGGTCGTCCACATAACGTGAAAAATCCCCATTAACCTCCTGGTACTGCTGGTTACCATCTTCTCTCAGGCGCTTGTCTCGCTCCACACGGTATTTTTCCCGCAATGCGTCAGGATCGAATCCAAGCTCTGCTGTAGAAGTGTCTGTCCTTCTTAATGCTCCAAAAAGTTACTGGTATCTTGTGAGGCGCACATTTAAACGGGCGTGCACAATTTGATCTAGGAGAATTAGACACGCGAATATTCGTGGATAAGTCAATTCATGAAAGCGACGCGGGTAACGCTAGGATCAGTTACTCAGGGAGAATCCTTCATATCCATTTTTTGCCACCTCATCACATTTTTCTACATAAGGAGGAAAGCCCAGATAGGGCATGAATACTCTGGGTTTACCCGGGACATTGGCGCCCAGGTACCAGGAGTTGCAGGTCGGAAACAAGGTCTCGTTCGCGACCTCGTTGACCTCGTCGACCCAGTCGTTTTCAGCATCGAGTGTCGCCTCAATCGCACTGAGGTTGTGCTGCTGCAGGTATCCAATACAGTCACCAATCCAGTTCACATGCTGTTCAATAGACACCATCATGTTCGTTAGCACCGAAGGGCTGCCCGGGCCGCTGATAATAAAAAAATTGGGAAATCCGGAAGTACTCAGGCCAAGAAATGTCCGTGGACCCGCCGCCCATTTCTTTTCCAGGGTTAACCCCGACTTTCCCTGAATACCGATTTTCATCAAGGAGCCGGTCATTGCATCAAATCCCGTGGCAAAAATCAGGGCATCAAGAGGATACTCAACATCGTGACTGACCACACTGGATTTGGTCGCCTGGTCAACAGGATGCTCGCTCACATCCACAAGCTGTACGTTGGCTCGATTAAATGTCGCGTAGTATCCGGTATCAACACAAAGCCGCTTACAACCGACTGTTTGCTGCGGGCTCAGCAAGGCAGCAGTCTCCGGATCGTCGACAATACTCTCGATTTTTCCGTGAATAAAAGCCTTTGCTGTCTCGTTGGCGTCCTGATCAGAAATCAGGTCACCAAAGGAGGTCAGGAATCCTAAACCACCATAGTCCCATCGCTCCTGGTATCTCGCACGCTGGGTTTCCTTTGTCGCTTCAACTGCCAGGTCGTCGTCCGGCTCAAAGCTGGCAGCAAACGCATGCTGGCTGTTTTGTGCTCGAAATTCCTTGTAATTGGATTTGATGTTTTCCACAAACTCAGGCTTAAGTGCCTGGTTATGGGCAGGTACCGAGTAATTGGCGGTTCTCTGAAACACAGTCAGGTGTTCAGCTTGTTCCGCAATAACCGGGATCGACTGGATTGCAGAAGAACCCGTGCCAATAACACCGACTTTCATACCGGTGAAATCAACGGCTTCATGGGGCCAGCTGCCGGTGTGGTAAACATCCCCTTTAAATAAATCAAGACCGGCAATATCCGGTGTGTTCATCGAAGACAGACAACCGGTTGCCATGATGCAGTATTTGGCCGATGTTACGACACCATCATCGGTCTGTACCTGCCACCTGCGTGCCTGCTCGTCATAAATTGCACTGACAACTTTAGTTTCAAACTGAAAATGTCCCTTCAGATCAAAACGATCTGCGACATGGTTGGCGTAGTCCAGCAATTCAGCCTGCGGGGCATAGCGTTCTGTCCAATTCCATTCCTGCTGCAGTTCCTCGGAAAACTGATAAGAGTACTCCATACTTTCGATATCGACTCTGGCACCAGGATAACGATTCCAGTACCAGGTTCCACCCACACCCGTGCCAGCTTCAAAGGCCTGTACCTTGAGCCCCAGCTGCGTGAGCTTGTGAACCATATACATACCGGCGAAACCAGCGCCTACTACGACTGCATCAACTACCTTTTGTTCAGACATGTCATTAATCGCCTTTTGCATTCTTTGTTTATTGGAATGTGTTTTGTTTATGGGGTTGTGGTACTCATTGATTCCACTCATCAAACCGGGGGAATCAGGCAAGAGTGGATAGATTCCTCACCTTCAATTTGCCTGGCAAGCGTTTTAATGGCGAGTTCCGCATCTGCCAGGTCGAAATCATGGGTGTGCATTTTCTCAAACTCGATATCACTCGTCTCGATCAGGTTAATCGCTTTACGATAACCAGTCGATGTTACACCGATAGCACCGTGAATGGTGATTTCCTTCAAGACCACATAGTCGGAAATAAACTGATCAACCGCCCTGAACCCTTTAACACCGGCCAGTACAATATCACCACCCATCTTCACCATTTGCAACGCCTGGGCCACGGGTTCCGTCGCATAGGAAGACACATCGACCACGATGTCTGCGCCCCGCCCATCAGTAATCTCTTTCACCCTGTGAATCGGGTTTTCATTCTGCACGTCAATGGTATGGGTGGCACCATAGTGTTTTGCCAGCGCCATTTTATTCGCATCTGCAGCGAGCCCGGTGACAATTATATTTTGCACGCCGACCGACTTCAGGGCGATGACACTGGCTAGACCCCGCTGACCAGGCCCCATGACCACCACAGTATCACCCGGTTGAGCATTGGGAATCTCCACAGCCCAGCGAAATCCGGCACCTAACGGATTAAACATGACGGCTATCTCTGGTCTGAGACCGGCGTCAACCTTGTGCACAATACTGTTAGCGTGAAGGAACATGTACTGGGAATAAGCTCCCCACAGACCTGCACCTTCCGACAAGGGGATATAAGAGTATATTTTTCGGGAGTCACAAAGATGGTAGCGACCGCCCAGACAGGGCTGGCAGTGTTTACAGGCAAGCATCGTCTCTACCGCTACCCGGTCACCCACATCAACACCCCAACGTTGTGCCGCCTTGTCACCAATCTTTTCAATAATACCCAGGGGTTCATGGCCTGGTATCACCGGCATGGGGGTTCTCAACTCGCCTTCGAATTGCTCATAGTCACTACCGCAAATGCCGCAGGTTTCGATCCGCAGCAGTGCAGATTCATCATCAATATCAGGTATGGCGATATCCATGGGCTCGAGCGTCTTGTTCGCGGTTAAGACCATCGAAAAACTCTTCTGAGGTATAGTCATGCTCGTATCCCCCTGTTCTGGAGCGTACCTGTGGTATCAATCCGCGGTTTTAAAGAAAAATGCTGATAACGGCTCCCAGCTTATCGTAAACCCACAGCCGGGTGTTTATCCACCATTCAAAAGACTGATCGTCATCATATTTATTATTGGCTGAATCGATAATGTAGTTATGGATATCGTCTGCATCATCAGTAGAAAGCACATCTGCAAAGCTGACCATGCCCAGGGGGCTGAAAATACCTTTGAGAACAATATCATCAAATAACGAGTGACTGGCCTCCGTCATATATCTAAGGTCGACCACCAGCCCCGTAGACACAAGGCCGACACCGTGACAGCGAAAGCAGTGCTTGTTATATAGGAATGATCCTCTTGCCACGGATTCCTCATCATCAGACCGAGGGGGTGGAATGGGAAACGGGGCCTGCGGCGCATCGCTGGCGGGCAAGACCGTCTTACCGCCCAGTTTGTAGACCAGCAATCGACCCGACCCACCACCCACAGCTTCTGGCTGTGCAATAATCAATCCAACGGCACCACCCCAACCCGCCATGACAGCAATATACTGCTCCCCGTCTATTTCATAGCTGATGGGGGGAGCAATTATGCCGTTGCCAGCGTCATGTTCCCAGACTCGCTCACCGGTATCAGCCCGATAGGCGACAAATTTTCCACTGCCGTTACCCTGAAATACCAGATTGGAGCGGGTGGTTAACAATCCGCCATTCCACATGGTTGCATGCTCAACCCGCCAGGCTTCCTCCTGTTCAACCGGATCCCAGGCAATCAGTCGACCACGCATAAAGTGTTTCATCATCGGCAGCAGCATCGTCGGGTCGATTGAAGCAAACGGGTCATCGGGGTTTTCATTTCGGCCAAGATTCCAGTGACCACCTTTATTGTATTGAAAATCTGTCGTGGTACTGAATTCTTCCATATTTTGCATGGCCGGGATGTACACCAGCCCCGTTGCACTGTTGTAGGCCATGGGTTGCCAGTTGTGACCACCCAATGACGCCGGGCTCGTGCTCTGGGATTCCACCGAGTGATCCGCTGTTTCTGATTCAACCGGCCGACCTGTTTCGATATCGACATGAGTCGCCCATGTCACCGGCACATATTTTTCAGCCGAGATTAACTCACCGTTGGTTCGATCCAGCACATAGAAGAAACCATTTTTAGGGGCCTGCATCAGGGTTTTACGCCTCTCGCCATTCACCTCCAGGTCCGCAAGAATAATATGCTGGGTTGCGGTGTAGTCCCAGTTGTCTGCAGGTGTTGTCTGGTAATGCCAGACGTAGGTTCCCGTGGTGGCATTAACAGCCACGATCGAAGAAAGGAAAAGGTTATCGCCGCCACCGGGACTCCTGACCTTGCGACTCCAGGGCGAACCATTGCCAACGCCGATGTAGAGTAAATCCAGATCCGGGTCATAAGCCATGGAATCCCACACCGTACCACCACCACCGACTTTCCAGTACACATCACCTGTCCAGGTTTTGGCGGCCATTTCCATGGCTTTGGATTCAGGCGGAAAGGCAGGATTGCCGGGCACGGTATAAAACCGCCAGCGAACTTTGCCGGTCTCTATATCGTATGCAGAGACATAGCCCCTGACGCCGTACTCGGCACCACCATTACCTATAATCACTGTGTCATTCACCACCCGAGGCGCACCGGTAATCGTGTAGGGTCGGGATGGGTCGATGGTAACGGTTTCCCAGTCCAGCTCACCGGTCTCACGATTCAAGGCGATCAGGCGGCCGTCAATGGTACCGAAAAATATTCGATTCCCCATTGCAGCGACACCACGATTCACGACATCGCAGCAGGCATTCACACCCCATGACCGGGGTACTTCGGGATCATAGGACCATAAAGCTGTGCCGCTGACGGCGTCGTTCGCAAATACCTTGCTCCAGGAACCCGAGGTGTATATCACTCCATCAATCACAATGGGAGAAGCTTCCAGGCCGCGTTTCGTCCCGGTATCGAAATACCAGGCAAGGCCAAGGTCAGCAATGTTATCCGGGTTAATCTGAGTAAGTGGCGATTCCCGGTCTTCTGAGTAGGTCCGGGCGTGGGTCAGCCAACCGGGGTCTGATTCCGCATTGATGAGTCGAATTTTATCCAGGTCCGCGTGAGCGACCGATATGAATACCAGACAGAATAATGCAGTCCAACGCAACGGAGTAACTCCAAACCAGGTAGTGACGGCGCAGTATAACTAGCCTTGATCTGACAAACCAACCGCGAAACAATTTTGCAAACGATGTCGCATCGAAGAAGTCTGTTCAGTTTATTCGGTTTATTCAGTTTATTCAGTCAGGTGTATTCAATGTTCTTGAGCCGCGGCGGGAAAATGGCTCGAGTTAATGTCAGGTCACGGTTATTTTTCTAAACACAGTTCGCTGTGTTTGGTCATCTCCAGCATTTCCATGATATGACCCAGGCATGAACCAGCCGGGTCAAACTGCGCCGTTCTGCCAAACATTGGAATGCCAGTATAACCACGAATTTCCAGGCGACCATCTCTGGCAAGTTGCACCTTGCTTTTGTAGGTTTTACCCGACTCCGGATCATAGATATTACCTTGCCACTGGTCACCCTCGAACTGGTAACCGGTAAACATTTCCAGACCCAGAATCGGTCTGTTTCTTAATGCCTCATCAGGATTGTTATCGTCAACCCGCGTCATTCCCGCCCGGGCAGCATCTTCAGTCAGCGTGTAGACCGGATCTTTCAATGCAATAATCTCTCCATGCAATTGCCCTGCTTTTTCGTATACAGAGAAAATAGAACCATCAGATGCCCATAATCCTTTTACCTGTTCACGCTTGTCAGCTGCCAACACCGGCCATGCAGAAAGAACCATTAACAATGTCCACCATTTCATAAAATACCCCTCGTGATGACAATCCTCATGCCTTCGCGTTCCGACGCAAAATGACGGCACATCATCTAACATTTCACCCATCGCTGCCAGCCTCACCAGGTCAACGCTGGTTACCCGGACGTAAAGCTTAGGGGGGCTTACTGAAGAAGTGCATTTCGACTTGAAGGTATGGGTATAATAACCGCTAATTTTCTGGATATCAGTGTGATCGATATAATGCTGATCTATCCTGACGGCGACATGTGCTTGGCATCGTCTAATTGGTCACAAAAATCGATCGAGGTTTACTTGAGTTCTTATCCTGCAAGCCAGACAATTTACTGCCCTGGCAACAGATGCCCTGGCAAAAACAGTTACCCAGGCAACAGTCCATGCTGATGTGGCCAATCACCGCGCTCGTCGGCGGTATCATCCTGTTGGTGATCAGTGCCGACAAGTTTGTTGACGGTGCGGCCGCCACAGCAAAGCGGTTGGGTTTACCACCTTTGCTGATTGGTATGATAGTCATCGGCTTTGGCAGTTCAATGCCTGAAATGGTGATCTCCGCACTCTCTGCACTCAAGGGCAATCCGGGTATTGCACTCGGCAACGCATTTGGTTCAAACATCACTAACATCGCTCTCATTCTTGGTGTAACGGCGATAATCAGCCCCGTTGTGGTCTCTTCTTCCGTCGTTAATCGTGAACTCCCTTACCTTTTGGGCCTTACAGCATTGGCCGCCGTTTTGTTTTACTACGATCAGGAACTCAACCAGCGGGACGCTTTAATCTTAATCTTCGTTTTTGTCGTATTGGTGAGTTGGACTGTTTACACCGGATTGAAAACGAAGGAAGACGCATGGGCAGACGAGGTCGAGCAGGAGCTTAGTGAACCCCTTGGCATGAGAGTCGCCCTGCTCTATACGGTATTCGGATTGGTCTTTCTCGTGATCAGTTCTCGCATCCTGGTCTGGGGGGGAGTGGAAGTTGCAGAATACTTCGGCATCAGTGACCTGCTCATCGGGTTAACCATCGTCGCGATAGGTACCTCGTTACCAGAGCTGGCTTCATCGATTACCGCGGTGAGGAAAAACGAACATGACCTGGCATTGGGAAACATCATAGGTTCGAATCTGTTTAACACCAGCATTGTCCTGGGGATCACGGGCATCATCGCACCGACAGCGCTGGAACCGGGGCTTCTACTTTGGGACTTCCCCGTCATGGCGATGCTGACGATCGCCCTGTTTGTGATGGCATACAACCTGCGGGGTCCGGGCAAGGGAATGATCAACCGGTACGAAGGTATCGCGTTGATCCTGGCGTACGTTGCCTACAATGTGCTCATTGGCTTTCGCGCGTTCAGCTAACCCGCCTTTGTTTCAATAAATGTTTAATCCAGTAAACTTGCACAGTCAAGCTCATCAATTGCACTCAAATTTCTTGTCAGCATACATTCCGCCAGAGCGCGCCCCCGGTCGTTGGCCAGATCCAGACTCCCGCAAACAGTGATTGGATACACAAGACAACCCAACATCATAATTCGATAGTCCTGGAAAGCCTGATCAAAACCGTAATCCTCAACGCCATTATCACGCAAACGATCCACGTAGAGTTTAATAAGATCCTTTTCAATACTTCGGCGCAGCCAGTCCACAACTGTCGCATCGAGGCTACCGCGAGGATAAATAAAATTATCCTGACGGTAATCACCGTGGATAAAAGTCTCAAAACTCGACAGTTTCAAAGACCAGCATTCTGTATATCTCTCTCCGACTGTACGACAAAGTTGAATTTGCTGGTCCGTAAAGAAGTCCGGAAACTTTTCTATGGTGGGTTGCAATGAGGGCATGTAAAGCATATCCCGAAGATTTATAGCCTCGGCTTCGGACATAAAATTGTACATCCAGCTGGCATCAGGTGTACTGACCTTGCCCCAATACTTGCTGTGCATTAACGCAATTTTTTCGATCGCAGTAAAAGCCTCTTCTTCCGATGCCCCCACGATCTGGTCATGGGGTGAAACGTTCCCCAGGTCTTCCATCAAAATCACACAGTTATAGGAGGCCTGATCAACATGGGCGTAATAACTTTTGGGTACGCGAAACCCACAGGCATCACCCACCTTGTTGTAAAAATTAACCTCGCGATTATAAAAGTCGAGCAGTTGCGCCACGTCCTTGTTTTCATTCTGGATTGCACATTTGACGATCATCGACGTTGGCAAGTTTTCGTTGCCCTCATAGGTGATACTTACCCGTGCAAGATCGCCCATCAAACCAACACCAGCCGCGATACCATGCTCAATTTCCATACCGATCACAGAGGACTGAAGCCCACTATTTTGCTTCAACGCAAAAGTAAGCCATTCCGGTGTCAGGTCGGCCGAACCGACAACTATCTTGTCCATAGCGTCTCCATTTTTATTATTGTTCCTGGTGTAGCGTCCTGTTAGAAAAAGTGTTTTACCTTCTCCTTGTAAGAGCGACTCATTTTCACTGAGGCACCATTTGACAGCACCAGATAGTATTCGCCGTTCATATGGGAGCAGACCTTGGTCACCCGGTCCAGGTTGACTATGGTACTTCTGTGTACCCGCTGGAATACCGTCGGGTCCAGTTTCTCTTCGAGCTGTTTCATCGTGATACGCATGATATGCGTGATGTTGTTTTCGTGAATGCACATATAGTCACCGGCAGCATCTACCCAATCAATCTCTTTGGTTTCTACCAGGGTCGTCTCGCCTGCATCCTTAATTACGAGTCGATCGGGGTACGACTTAACCCCGGAATGATCTTTCAGAAGCTGGGCAACTGAGGTTTCAGATTTACCGGTAATGCCAATAACCAGTTCCAGTAATCTTTGCTTGTCTGTCACCGCGTCTTTGTTCGCTAACCTTTCCAGTGCCCTTTTAACCGCTTCTTCAAGACGATCATCGCTGATGGGTTTCAACAGATAATCAATCGCGTGCACATCAAATGCTTCCAACGCATACTGGTCAAAAGCCGTCACGAAAACTACAAGAGGCATGTTGTCCTGTTGCAGATTGCTGACCACGTCGAACCCGTTCATCACGGGCATCTGTATATCGAGGAAAATCAAATCAGGTTTGTGTTCTACAATGCCGTTAAGAGCTTCTTGCCCGTTACCGCATTCCATGACCACATCAACCTCAATCCCACTGTCTTCAACATCGGTGAGTAGTTGGAGCCTAAGTCGCAGCCCCCTTCTCGCCAGGGATTCGTCATCGACGATGATTACTCCTAGTGGCTCCATTTCGCCTATCCTATCGTCCCTAGCAGCTCGCTAGGCTTTTTATAGACATTATCAACAAACCGCTAAACATCAAAGGGTATCCTAATCTCGACCTTCAAACCATGAGGCAACACCGGCAGGAACTTGCATTCATGTTTATCACCATAAAGCTCTTGCAGCCTATCCAGGGTATTTGCTATCCCGACACCCGAGAAAGACGGCCTCTCGCCTCGCTTCAGCGCCAATCCGGGGCCGTCGTCACTGACTTCCAACAGCAAGCTTGGCACGAGCGCCTGCCCGGCTTCTTCCGATATATCAAATTCCACTTTCAAGCGATCGTCAAACCGAACCTGCTCTATTTCCAGATACAGTTTCATAGTACTGATCTCATGATCCAGATCCACCTTCTGCATGGCGTCCTTATCCAGGGAATAACGAAGAAAGTGACTGAGTCTGGTGACCATCTGGTTCGCATTGGTGGTGTTTTTTTCAAGTATCAACGTCGAGATTGCATTAAGGGTGTTAAACAGAAAATGAGGATTCAACTGGTATCGCAGCATCCGCAATTGCGCCTGGTGCGCCATCGATTCCGACTTAATGCTCTTTTGAACCTCCTCCTGCAGCTGGCGATAGAACTTCAGGCCGAAATACAATCCACTCCACCCCAACATCAGGGTGTAAGACAGTTGAATGAAGGCACCGAAGTAATAACCCATAACGCCGTATTTTTCCACCAGCTCATACTCGCCGTAATAGACGAGCTGTGCATGATTCTTAATGGGTTGCCAGATAAGCGCCATCAGGAAGGACGCCGCCAGAATGCCAATTACACGGACCTGGACCGGCTTTTCCCAAATCGCGATATAAAAGTAGCGCAACGCAGTGGTAAGGATAAAACCGGCACTTGCATCCACCAATAACAACGAAATCCGGTGAAACGGTTGCCCCCAGTAAACATCACGAATCGTGAATAAAGTGACCCAGCCGGTCCAGCCCAGCAGTTGCAAAGCCCAGAACTGATAGCGTCGATCCTGAAACAATTTTGTAACTGAGGAAATTACCGGAGAGATTGAAGTGTCCATTGTGAATAACTGGGGCATGATCCAAGTAAATTACGTTTTGAAGATTATAAGATAATCTCTCTAAAGAATCTGCCAGCTTAAACGAGTACAGCACTCGCTCTGTCGCAATACGAGTTTCTAATAAGTTACCTGCATCCGTTTGATACTGTTAAGGAAATTTGTTCGCATCCGGGCAACCTCTCCCGTGGCCTTTATATTCGGGTATCGTTGTAACAATTGCCTTAGCAGAACAGTTAGTTGCATTTCGGCTAACCTCCAACCTATGCACAAGTGTTGCCCATAGCCAAACGACAGATGCCTTGCCTCATTTCTTGCGATATCAAATTCCATGGGGTTGGTGTAAATACTCTCATCTCGATTACCAGACATGTACCAGAGCGCCACCTTGTCACCTTTTTTAATTTCCTGGCCGCCAATTTCCGCGTCCTGTTTCGCAGTCCTGCGCATATAAATGACCGGTGATACCCATCGAATGATCTCTGTTACCGCGCTGGTGAGCAGCGCAGGATCATCAATCAGTTTCTGTTTTTGATCAGGAAACTGGGATAAAGCAAGTACTCCACCAGATATAGAATTCCGCGTTGTTTCATTGCCAGCCACCACCAATAGCACAAAGGCGCTGATGTAGTCTTGCGGCGACATCACTTCTCCATCAGCATTCGGCTGAACCAACATGGTGATGAGATCTTCCCCTGGCGATTGCTTTCTTTCTTCTCCCAGGGCAAAACCATAACCCGCCATTTCCATAATGGCGCTCATTACCTGCTCACGGGACGTGGCGATTTCCGGGTCATCCCCGCCAATAACAATATTCGACCACTCAAACAACTTGTGCCGGTCCTCCTGTTTTGCACCAAATAACTCCGCCAGCATCTGAATCGGCAACTCTGCTGCTACCGAACCGACAAATTCACACTCGGACCTGCCTTCCAATCCATCCAATATGTCTTTCGCCCTTTCTGCAATTCTGTCTTCCAGCGCATCAAGGCGCTGGGGGGTAAATCCGGGAGCGACTTTTCTACGGGACGCAGTATGATTAGGAGGATCCAGACTAATCATACTTTGGCCACCATCGAATGCACTCATGCGTTCTGGTGTTTCGCCTAATTCTGCTTCCATTCGCCTTTGAATATCTTCCTCATCCGGTAATGTGACACCACCCAACTCACCGGCAGATCCAAAAATATCGGGATTCTTAGATACATATTGAATATCATCGTACTTCGACACAGACCAGAACCCCCTTCCCCATTTCTCAGTACACCAGGCCACGGGCTCTTCGGCACGCATCTTTGCAAACAGGTTGTGAATTTTCTCAATATCCTGGAAATTTTCCACATCGTCGAGCATGCTTCTTTCGGCATCGGTTAACATGATTTTCTCCTATTATGGCTATGGTAGGTTCAAATGGGCAATGTCATTTTGAATGTCTCAAGCTCAGTGTGGCGAGCCGTCGAATCATCTGTCAAGCCACTTTTTGATATATTGAGCCTGATTAGACTAATTTTTTAACGGGATGAGTGTTAATGCAGTTTACCGGCAGACTCAGTGCGCTGCGGCATCGTGATTACTTTCGCTATTGGGCCGGATCTTTTGCTTCTGTGGGCGCCACTCAGTTACAGATAATGGCACAGGGATGGCTGCTGTTTGAGATCACGCAATCAGCGATAACGCTGGGCTATCTCGGTGCCGCAGCAGCAATCCCGGCCATAGTCATGACGCTTTTCGGAGGAGCATTGGCCGACAGATTAAACAAGAAAACGGTATTAATGGTGACTTCGTTGGCACTGGCGCTGCTGCTGGCCCTGCAGTCCTGGCTGGACGCAGCCGGTCTTGTCCAGCCGTGGCATATTATCCTGATTGCTGGTCTGATCTCCTTCATCTCCGGCTTTGACTGGCCGACCCGACAAGCCATATTCCCCGCATTAATCGACCGCGATGACATGATGAGTGCGGTCGCACTCAACTCAATCGTTTGGCAAAGCAGTCGCATGGTGATGCCTGCTGTCGGTGGCATCATCATCGCACTTTCAGACACCTGGCTTGTGTTCCTGCTTTGCGCTATTGGTTTTCTGGCTATGTATGTGGTCATCGCCGGATTGAAAATCAGCCTGCCTTCAGTAAGCGTCAGCGGTTCGACACTCCAACAGGTCAACGAAGGCTTACAATTTATTCTTCACAACAGATTGTTTCTGGTTTTTATTTCCCTGACCTACGCAATTATGTTTTTCGGCATGGCTCATATGCAGTTAATGCCTGCATTTGCCGCTTTACTTGACACCGACGAACAGGGTTACGGTTTGTTGATTTCTGCAACTGGCATCGGCTCGGTACTTGGCACCATTGTTATCGGTTCGTATCAGGAATCCCGGCGGCTTGGAAAAATCATACTGACGACAGCGGCTATATCGGGGCTCTGGGTTTATCTTTTTGCCTTCGTTACCGCCACGGCACTCTCCGGGGCATTCGCATTTGCCGTACTGGCGGCGACGCTTGCGTCCATGTTCGCGTCTATGTTTCTGATCAGTTCGATGACAGTGCTTCAACTGCAGGTTCCGGATCAGCTAAGAGGTCGGGTCATGGGCTTTCACGGCATTACTTACAGCTTGATGCCATTAGGTGGGCTGTTTGCGGGATGGATTGCGGGTTATTCCAGTGTGCCAGTCGCAATTGCGGTTAGCGTTACCATTTATCTACTGATTGTTATGTTGATAGCAGCAACGCAAATAGAAGTTCGTGACATCCAATCGGCCAGAGTCGAGTTCTAACGGACTTTCCTAATGGGTGTACTTCGATTCTTTCGGATTGTTCCAGATGTCACGACAGATTTTCCATTGGCCATCAAGCTGCCTCTGCAAGATCCAGATGTGTCGGCTCACAGACCTCAGGGGTGTTGCATTGCTTTCCTTCTTGGGGCGCAGAAATCCATCGAAGCTTACTCTGACGTAAGCGACGTCGTTTGATACGACGAGTTCTTCGATTGAAGTTTCCTGGTCAAACCAGAAATTGTTGGTGAACCGATAAAACTTCCTGGCTTCTTCGAGGTGTACATCATGATTACTCGAAGGCATCATCCAGACGGCATCCTCGGTAAACAGATCAAAATAGTCTTCAAAATGATCAGAGCGAATAACCTCAAGTGCATTAAGAATGAGGTGTTTTACACTGTCGTAGTCACTGGTTATCTTTGAAAGTGCTGGAGCCATGTTTCGCCTTCAGGCAAGTCATCACATCTGCATTGCGTTGAAAGATCTTACTCCGCAAAATATCAGATGAACAGCGCTTTTACGCCTTCGCACTGGGCCTGGCCAAAACTTCAGCATGCCAGCGATACAAGTGCGCCAAAGCCTCATCCGGCTTTAGTTCGACCATCGATGTGGCAAAATCGACTGCGGAGAGCAAACTGATGTCAGCAATTGTATATCGGTCACCGGCGACATATCGGGATGATTCAAACTCATTATCCAATCTTTCATAAAACCGGTTAACATTCTTGTCGCTCGCTGCCTTTGCAGCAGGGATCTGTTCGAACATGCCCATCTTGCCCACGATCGGCCCATTGACCCAGGGGATGCCAATCTGCGACCAGAGTTCAAATTCAATGTGACGATTTCGGCTTTCGATGAAATCCAATTCAAACGCATCATTGCCAAACAAATTAGGCTCTGGTTGAACGGCTTCGAGATACCGACAGATCGCCACAGATTCAGAGATACAACGACCATCATCCAGTTCGAGCACCGGTATCTTGCCACTGGGATTCTTTTTTAAAAATTCCGCCGTCTTATGGGCTCCTGTTGCCATGTCACAATTGACCAGTTCCAGTTCAATGCCTTTTTCCGCGGCAAATATCTTTACTCGACGGGGATTGGGCGCGCCGGGATAATCGTATAGTTTCATCATAATCTTAGCTTGACTCTTCGGAGCTAAGACTGTGCACGCGTTCGAGGTTGGTTTGAATCTAACCCCGGATATTTTATGACCAATTTCGCGTTTTAGCTCATTGCCGCATGATGTCGCCTAAAATGTGATGCGCTTCACTAACTTTCAACAGAAAAACCATCACAATCGCCTAAAATCTGCTCTGGAACACGAGACGAATGCATGCGCGTATCTTCTACTAGCGGCGAGAAAATTAGGTTGGAAAATGACGGTGAACTGTTACTTTATTTCATTGGTACAGGTTCGGCGTTCACAAAAACACTCAGCCAGAATAACCTTTTAATCGTTAAGGGTAATGACCATGTGCTGGTTGATTGTGGCACCAAGTGTTCACAATCCCTGCATAAAGTTGATTTGCCCCTCAGTGAAATCGAGAATTTTCTCATTACGCACAGCCATGCAGATCATATTGGCGGCCTGGAAGAAGCCCAATTGCATGGTCGTTATATCAGCCACAGAAAACTCAATATGGTAATTAACGAGGAGTATCAGAATATCCTATGGAACCAATCGTTGCGTGGTGGTTCGGAAATGTCAGAAAGTAGGCCCCTGGGATTCGAAGATTTCTGGAATCCAATCCGGCCGGTGCTCAACAAATTTTGCCCCCGAGAAACCTGGGAAGCGAATGTTGGCAGCATCAACCTCAAACTGCCCCGGACAAAGCACTATCCCGACAATGCACAAAGCTGGCAGGACTCATTCTGGAGTGTCGGGGTGATTATTGACGACAGAATTTTATTCACCTCCGACACAAGATTCGATCCGGAGCTTTTGCTGAGTTTCGACGATATGTTTAATTTCGAGGTTATCTTCCATGATTGTCAACTGTTCACTGCTGGTGTCCATTCTTCCCTGGATGAGTTGAAACAACTCCCGCTATATTTGCGAAAGAAAATTGTCCTGATGCATTATGGTGACAACTGGCGTGACTATAAACAAGAAGCTCTTGATGCCGGGTTCCATTCCTGGGCCAAGGCAAAACACGAATACACGTTCCGAGTTGCCTGCCGCGCCATTGACTCCCGCGTTAAAGCCTAGTGGAGAGTCCTATATAGGATACTCCACTGGTAGTCCTTCAAGCTGAAATTGTCGCGGTCAGAACGACCCAAATGATTCAAGACAATTTCACCTTGAAGGACTACTTATTTCCTGCATCAAAATCATTGATTTAGCCCTATCTACGCGGCCGCTGAGACTGGCTTTGACTGACCTAATATGATTTACTCTTGCCCACTTTTTTTACCCAACCAATTTTAAACTTATCTCAGCGAAGGGGAGCATATTATGGGCTTATTAGAAGGCAAAGTTGCCGTTGTTACGGGTGCCGGTGGCGGCTTGGGCGAGACCCATGCCCTGTTACTGGCAAAAGAAGGCGCGGCAGTCGTGGTGAACGACCTGGGTGGTACCCGTGATGGTTCTGGCGCCGGTAGCGCCATGGCTGACAAGGTTGTCGACAAGATCAAGGCTGCAGGTGGAAGAGCCGTCGCGGATTACGGCAACGTCGCCAGCGAAGAAGATGCAAAAGCTATGGTCCAGACCGCGGTAAAAGAGTTTGGCAAAATTGATTTCATGATTGCCAATGCCGGTATTCTTCGGGACAAGTCTTTCAAGAACATGACTAACGACATGTGGGACATTGTTCTCAATGTGCACCTGCGTGGAACCTACCTCACCGTCAAAGCTGCCTATGACCAGATGTTGGCGCAAGACACGGGTGGATCCATCGTTGTTACCTCTTCCACTTCTGGTTTGATCGGTAACTTTGGCCAGACCAACTACGGCGCAGCAAAAGCCGGTATCGCCGGGTTCGCACGATGTTTGTTCCAGGAAGGATTAAAATACGGCATTCGGGTCAACATTCTTGCACCTGCGGCCTGGTCACGACTGACCGAAGACATCTTTCCCCAGGGTGCCAATATGGAAGAACTCCTGTCAGCCGACAAGGTATCTCCAGTTGTCGTCTGGCTGGGTAGCGATGAAGCCAAAGATGTGACTGGCAGAACGTTCCTGGTGCAGGGTAACAGTGTAACGCTGCTTTCCTGGCAGTCCCATATGCTGGCAACCAAAGACAACAAGGAAGAGGCATGGGACGTTGCCGAAATCGGCAAAACGGTGCTGGAGAACTTTGAGCAATGGCCCAAGGGACCACAGCCAACCCCAAGGGAATTTGGCTAAAGTTTCAGTTGTTTTAGCGTCTTATCAATAAGGGTGGCATTGGCCACCCTTTTTTTTGAGGATGTTGCTCTATGTCTGGCTCAAGGTATAGTAGAGGTAATATGAATCAAGGGGATACTTATGAAAGATCAATATGGTGATGTGTCGGTAACATTCCTGGATGGATTTGTCGCCCAATGCGAAATCAAACGGCCACCGAACAATTTTTTTGACCAGGACCTTATTTGTGATCTGGCGAACTGTTTTGAAGACCTTGACCAGGATCCCAATTGTCGTGCCATTGTGCTTTGCTCAGAGGGCAAGCATTTTTGTGCCGGTGCAAACTTCGGTTCATCTTCAGGCCGTGCCGAACGCCAACCACGCTCGGGAGACGAGTCCAATCCCCTCTATACCGAAGCGGTCAGATTGTTTCGATGCAAGAAGCCTGTTATCGCCGCCGTACAGGGGGCCGCCGTGGGCGGTGGATTCGGATTGGCCGTAATGGCAGATTTTCGCGTGGTTTGTCCCAATACCCGAATGACTGCCAACTTCGTCAAACTGGGGTTTACGCCCGGATTCGGCTTGACCCACACACTAGCGCGTCTAATTGGCGTGCAAAAAGCAAATTTACTGTTTATGACGGGACGTCGAATCAATGGTGAAACAGCCCAGGAATGGGGCCTGGGAGATGTCTATACTGATAACGACAATGTCCGTCAGGCAGCTCTCGAACTCGCATCTGAGATAGCAGTAAACGCACCTCTGGCGCTGGTTTCCCTGCGCGAACAAATGCGGCCGGGTCTCGCTGATGCCGTCAAGGCAACAACAGATATTGAAGGCAGGGAACAATTCTGGCTACAAAAAACCTCGGACCACAAAGAAGGTGTCAAGGCGGTATCTGAAAGACGTGTGGGTAACTTCGAAGGCAAATAGCGCCTGTTTGTATGACCTGATGCAGGGCTTGATTCGTATCGCTGGGGAGGGTGGCGATACGTGCGGGTGAACTAGTCCGATGTCACTTCACGTAAAGAGCGGAGAAATAGTCCGATGCCTCCTACACTCAGAACCAGTATGACAATAAGATCAAAGGCGCTCATCGCTCTAAAGGAAAATCTGATCGAAGCGATAACCCCAAAAACCAATGCCACTATTGAACCAATGGCCAGCAACCATCCAATAAAATTCCTGCTGTTGTAGAAAACAATACCTACCCCAAACATAAACGGTATCATGATCATCCCGCTGGTTATGGAGTAGCTGCCTCCCATGGCACTGAATCCGTACATACGCATCCCCATGCCAAAGCCGCTCGTCACCGTGATAGCGTTCAGCAGCAAATAAAAACCACCACACATCATCACCAATCCCATTAGAAATTGGCCAACCCCGCCGTCCGTTCCGCCTGCTCCTCTCATCGTGACCCTCTTGTGCGACCCTCTAGATTTAGTGCCAACTGCCGCTATTCCCTGGCGTATCTAGAGATTCTAGAACGACTGGCATAATGAGACAAGCCAACAAAAAGTGTGGGCCGTCGTTCAGATTCTACGTTTTATCTGGAATCAGTCCCGGCCTTCCAAACCCCACTCCCCCCTGATCTCGTAGCGTAATCCCGATCTGCTGCGAACAGACTCAAACAACACAAACGAGGCAAAAAACACAGTGAATTCAGGCGCTAACGCACTCACCGGTGGCGGCGTACCACATCGGCGGGCTATGGTAATGTGAGGTGAATAGCTTTTTTTATCCGATTGCAATCCCAGTCGTCTGCGAATACCCCCGAGTAACCCTGCCAGTTCCAGCATCGATCGAGGGACCTGGCTGGGTCCAATCCACAATAGATTGGGCTTACTCCAGTATCCCAGGTCATTCAGGGTCAATTCGAATCCGGGTACACGAACCTCGTTCGCAGACATCATCAACGGCTCCAGCTGACGATCCGTCACCTTGCCGAGAAAAGCCAATGTGATATGCAGGTTGTCGATTGGCACCGGGTTCGCAAAAGGCGGGAGTGTGCTTTCGCGCCAGGCGTCGATTTCCAGTAAAGTCTGTTGCGTTAAACTAAGACCAAAAAACAGCCGCATGACAGTCAGGCAGAGCCTTGTAAGAACTCGGCATAGGTATCCAGTCGTTTCAGTGTCGCGTCACTGCCTTCAGCTGGCACAATAAGGATATTACGCTTAACCCCTGCATCAGCAAACCGAGTAATCCATTTGGGCGGCGTTGCAAACACCGAGACAGGCAACTCTCCGCGACCCGCATCATCAGCCAGGCGCCGCAAGGTTTCCATTCCCTCGAGCAGTTTTTCAGGATTCCGGGCCCGCGGTAGCCAACCATCGCAGTAATCTACGATGCGGCGTAACGTATGAATAGATTCACCGCCCAGCAGGATAGGCGGATAGGGATCCTGCGCTGGTTTTGGCCATGCCCACATGGGATCAAAGTCCACGAATTCTCCGTGATACTCAGCTTCCTCTTCCGTCCATATGGTTCGCATCGCCATTATCTGGTCACGCAATCTGTCAAAGCGGGTGTCGTAAACAGTGCCATGATTTTCCATTTCCTTCCTGTTCCATCCGGCACCGATGCCGAATTCAAATCGGCCACCTGAAATTCTGTCCAGGGTACTGACTTCCTTGGCGGTGAGGATTGTATCTCTCTCGATGACCAGGCAGATACCCGTGCCGAGCCGAATGGTCGAAGTGACACTGGCAGCAATAGTCAGGGAGATAAACGGGTCGTAAGTGTGCGCATAGTCTTTGGGTATAGGGACATCGCCAGGATAGGCGCTATCCAATGGTATATGTGAGTGCTCAGGAATCCACAGAGACTCAAACCCTCTTTCTTCGGCGGCTCTCGCCAGTTCATCGATCGGCATGGCGTATTCTGTGGCCAAGACAAACAATCCAATATCCATCATTTATTCTCCTTTCGGGTATTCTCCCTGGCAGGCTACTAGCCTCGCGACATATATTTGCCGTCCGTGGTGTTGATCTTGATTGACTCTCCCTGTTCAATATATTCAGGTACCTGTACAACGAGCCCGGTTGCCATGGTGGCTGGTTTTGTTCGGGCTGATGCCGAAGCGCCCTTGATACCCGGCGCGGTTTCGGTAATTTCCATCACTACTGACTGAGGCAGGTCTATCGCCACAATCTGGTCATCGACGAGTAATGCCGTCATACCGTCAAGTCCATCAATGATGTATTCCAACTGTCCTTCCAAAGCATCCGCATTCAACAGGTATTGGCTGTAGTCCCCGGAATTCATGAATACATACTGATTGTCATCAATATAGGAAAACTGAACCTGTACCCGTTGAAAATCCGCCTCAGAAAACAGGTCATCACCCTTCAGGGATTCATCTCTTTTCTGACCTGTGATTAGATTGTTGAACCGTATTTTATACAGGGTAGAGGCACCTCGGGATGAAGGACTTTTTGCTTCGAGGTGTTTAACGATATGAGGCAAGCCATCGATTTCAACGACATCGCCTTTTTTCAAGTCACTGGCTTTTGGCATCGCTATCTCAATAGGCTGAATCCGCGTATTGTACAGGTCACCTTGCCGTTAGTAATCTTTTACGATGTTCGCAAAAGAAGATCTCGTTAGAATCGCCAATCAAACGATGCCTTTTGGCAAATTTAAGGGCCGCGCCCTGATTGACCTGCCTGAAGGTTACCTGCTGTGGTTCGTTGATCGCGGCTTCCCGACGGGACAGCTGGGATATCTGATGCAATTGACCCTGGAGATAAAAATCAACGGCGTTGAATCCCTAATTGATCCCCTAAGATCCAACTGTCATTTACTTAAGGCATATCGTGATCAATCCACGTTGAGTTGGAAGGAGGGCAAAGACAATTGAACCACCTGTGAAGTAGATTCTTTTTTACCGGTTGACTCCCAGCCAAACCATCGAGACAATCCCCCACACACTATTACAACTACGTATCAGGAAACAAGTATGGCTATTGGGATAATCGCACGTTTAACAATCCATGACGGCAAGAACGAGGAATTTGAAGGGATTTTTGCAGAGCTTGAAGCTGCCGTTAGTGCCAACGAACCTGGAAACAACTTCTATGCGCTGCATAAGTCGAGAGAGGACGATACCAGCTATATCGTATTGGAACAGTACGTTGATCAGGCCGCATTGGATGCACACGGTCAAACCGTACATTTCAAAACACTGGGTGCAAAAATGGGTAGTTGTATGGCGGGGCGTCCCGACATCGAAATCATGGACTCCACCAGCTAGTCAATTCAGTGGGGAGCCTTCTAAGGAACCCTAGCTCCCCACGCCTGTCGTGTCCTGTATGGATGGCACAGGACACTACACCAGTTTCTGGTACAGGTACGGCAAAGAGGTGTCCATGCGGTAATCCACTCCGCTGTGATTATCCGCAAATTCCTCATACACACAGTCAATGCCAAGCGCGGTCAACCGCCGGTGTAGTGTTCTTGCGCCAAAAACCAGTGAATACTGATCCTGACTTCCGCAGTCGATAAAGAGCCCCTTCAAGGACGCCAGGGACTGCTGCACTTCGTCTTTTTCAATCAACCTGACCGGATCCCAGGCCAGCCAACGGTTCCACAACGCTTCGTCTAACTCACAGGTTTCAAGGTCGACGGGCAGACGGATGCCATAAGGGTTTTCGGGAGCCGGATCATAGGTTGCCGCCATCGCAAGAATCATCATGGTATGCATCTCCTCCCCTGAGATTTTCTGTTTGCTTTCGACGTGCTGAAGGAAATTTTTAACCTGCCCGTCGTGGCGAGCCAGATGCATGACGGTATTCGGGAAATCACCTCTGTATGCCAAGTCAAACGCCATGTCGCCAGAATGACAGGCAACCGCGCCCCAATAGTCGGCGTACAGCATCCCGTGAATAATCGCACCGTAACCGCCTGATGATTTGCCGAATAAGCCACGAAACTCCCTGCCGGGCCTGACCCGGTACCTGGACTCAATGGCGGCCAGCACCTCAAGAGTCAGGAAATCCGCCCAGTTTCCCAATACTGAGGAGTTGATGTACTGATTCCCTCCCAGGGAGGTAAAGCAATCCGGGAAGGCAACAATGACAGGACCCATCTTTCCTTCTGTGATCAACCGCTCGATACGTTGTGGCACGCTCTCGGAGAAACTTTTCCAACCGGTGTGAGCAAGTCCACTCCCGGTAAACCCCACGAGATCAACCAGCAGCGGGTACTCATCTGCACTCGTGTCGTATTGATCCGGCAGGTAAATGGCAACTTGTCGGTTTACGGGGTCACCCAGAACGTTGTTGGCCAGGGCATCAGATTGGATTTCCAGATACTCAATTCGGCCCAGTAGACTTTCAAAGTTGTGTTTTGGCATGGTCAGCTTCTTAACTATTTACGGTCAACGGAAGGGCTGTAACTATAACCAGTTCCAAAATGGAAACAAGAACGTCTCGGCTTAATGAAAATTATTCAAAAAAAAAGCGGGACCTGCAAAGGGACAGGTACACCGCTTAAAAAGAAACACTGGCTGACTCAATCAGTTAAATGTACGCCTCGCCCGTTTGATGACTTGAAATCCCTGGTCGATTGCAGTGACCAACATTTCAAGGCTCATCAGGGAGATCACCTTAACCCGATCAAACACATCGATGCTGTTCATGCGCTGAAACTTGCTTTGTATCTTGCTCAATACTGGATGTTGGGCCGTCCATCGCCGAATACGATTCGACACCTTACCGAGAAAGTAAACCGCCGCCACCAGAAACAACACACCGGGAATAATGGGTACGAGTAACCCCACAATACCTATCATGATACAGACGACTGCAACCACCAGGTAAACCAGCCGGATATGAAAACCGGGGCTTTTTCCCGTGCGAGACAACCTTGGGCCGGTCAATGTTGAATCACGCACCTTATAACCCATGTTATTGCTCCTCTACAACCTGCGATGATCTATGGTCACACAAACACGCAGCAACCGTGCCAATACAATAAGCCATTGATATTTAATGGTAAATTTTTTTCAACTTTCACAGGCTAGTGAGATTAACCGACCAATGGTGAAAGTCGGCATCCATTATTGTGATGCTCTTCTCTTTCTCATAGACGTTCATCCTCTACCATCAGAAACTCTAAAACAGGTAACAGATAACGGATGTTGCCGTTTCGGGTCAATTGATGAGTGAACCAACGTTACAAACGTTGTCAGGTGCGCTGCGGAGCCACTATACGCCTCCTAAGCCGAACGCTGACGTATGGAAAGAGGATGCCTTGATTACGATGTTAAGGTCTCTGTCTTCTCTGTCCGTGGAAAAAAATATTGATCCAATCCTCGTTCAAATTCAAAAGTACCATCCAGGAACTTCTCTATCCGAAAACGACTATGCGATCCTGGCTTATGTTGACGACTGCATCACCCAGATTCTGACCCAGACCGACCTCGATTACCAAATTGAAGCCCTTATCCGTGGTATTTCACCCTTGGTTGCATTGGTTGTTATTCAACAGGATGTCAGGGCAATCATGAGACCTCAGCAGGTGTTAACCCTTATCGATATGTTGGTAACGGAATGCGTCGGCTGGAGTGAAGATCTTGGCGTACTCGGACAACAATTTATTGCCCGGATCGACGATGTCGTCAGCGATCTGATTAACAACCGCAAGACCCTGGAAGATTGCCAAACCCGCTTGACCAGATTCTTTGAAAAAGAACGCAAGCTCAATGGTAGGATGGAGGAAAGACTCTGCAACACTGAATTTGAAGCTCTGGCTAACCAGAAAGCCCAATACTACTCGGCTGAACTTCTCAATCAACACATGTGTGGTAAACAATTACCTTTATTCACAATCGTTGGCCTACAAGGTTCATGGTACGAATTTTTACAACAAGTCTTTACGCACTACGGGCAAAAATCAAAGCAGTGGACCAAGGCCAACCAGCTGACACAAGCTCTTGTCTGGTCCATTCACCCGCAAAAAAACAAGCGAAAACAAGAAACAGTCATCGCGCAACTTCCCGGCATGATAACCAAATTTACAAAACCACTAATTTTTGATACCAAAAGTGTCGAACAATGCCTGGAAGAGTTCGACTCAGAGTATGAAGCCATCAGGGAAAAGAAGCCCTCGCCACTCTGTGACTTTGACCCGCTAGAAATCGACGAGAAGATGCAGGAAGATCGCGAGCTCAAGAATCCTGCAACCCAAAAAACACTTGAAGCTTTCAAGGAAGGCCAGTGGTTCTTTTATGATGATACCACCGAGTCAGGTGAAAAGACGGCTCGTATCAGACTGGTTCTCAATTGGAGAGATACCGATAGACTATTCTTCACGAATCAGAACCGAAGAAAAATTCTTCAGATGTCTTATCATGAAATGGCGAAACATCTGTCTGCCAAAACACTGAAGCCCTTGAACCCAAAGCGTAGTGTTGTTGACATCATCAAATCCCACTTTTCATCGGTGCTGAAAAAGGTCCAGACGCAAAAACAGAAAGAAACCGGGAGCAGAAAGCCACAAGATCGCAGAAAAGTGGTAGAGGACTACTTCGCAGACAGAAGAAAACAGTTACGTCAGGAAAAAGCCCAGCGTACGAAACGTGCAGAGTTCAAACAAAAACGTGCCAACACGCTACGCCGAAAGGCGACCAGAAAAATGGCTGTCGCCTCAAGGACGGTGGACTCGCTCGAACTGGAATCCTGGGTCAAACTGCCAGTTATGATCGGTGTCTTAACCCCCTGTAAACTGGTCTCCAAGGTCGGTGACAAGTACACATTCGCCAATCGCGCAGGAATCAAGGTGGCAGAGTACACCAGTCGCCAACTGTCGCAACTGTTTGTGACAGAGAATAGCGAGATCCTGGATACCGGTTCAGAATTCGAAAGGGTCCTCGCCCAGGTTGTCACCGGTCTGAGAGAAAGCCAGTATAAGACTTTCGATCAATTGAGCGGTACGTTCGGTGGCAACCAGGCGGCTGACAGAGAATAGTTGATGACCCTCCTTCACTAATCGTGTAGCCTTTTGTGCTACTTGTGTAATAACAACCCAGAGTCGAATGGGACATGATTAGTCAGGAAATCACACTGGACAAACTTATTGAGGATATCGACCAGCAGATCGAGATCCTGACCGCCATTGCCAATGACAGTGCCATTCTTGGTGAGCAACTAAGGCTGGTGCAGGAGGCCAGGGAATTGTTACTCAGCCAGGAAATGGAAATCATCCGCCTCGTTGAGCTGATAGATCCTGATGACTTCAACGACCATACCACTCTTATAGAAAAACAGTTGCAGAAAGACTGATCCTGCTATCCGCATTCAACCAGGGAAGCTCTGATTAAGTGATGCGGCATACCGACCTTAATCAGAGCTTCCCTGGCCCTTGCTACAGACAGTCCGCGTACTATAAGGTTTGCTACCCATTCCACTGATGTAACACTTATGGCATTTCCACTGGAAGGTTTGAAAGTACTCGATTTTTCACGGGTTCTCGCAGGGCCCTTTGCGGGCCGAATGTTATCGGACCTAGGTGCCGACGTGGTCAAAATCGAACCACCTGATGGTGATGTGACACGTTACTGGGGTAAAGATATCGCGAATATTCCCGGATACTTCCATCAGCAGAACGCAGGAAAGCGCAACATTTGCATTGACCTGCGCGCCGATGGTGCCGACAGTCTGGTCAAGCAATTAGTACTGCAAGCGGATATCCTGATCGAAAACTACCGTCCGGATGTGATGCCGCGGCTGGGTATCGGCTACGAAGAGCTGAAGAAAGTGAACCCGGCACTCATCATGCTCTCAATCTCAGGGTTTGGGCAAGACGGTCCCGAATCAAAGCGAGCCACTTACGCCCCTGTCGTCCATGCCGAAGCAGGGCTAATTTATCGCACCAGGCAAAGAAGTGGCCTGAACTACCATGATCTGCCTTTATCTGTGGCAGATACCAATGCCTCCCTGCATGGTTTAGTGGGCTTGCTTGCTGCAGTTATAATGCGGAGCAGAACAGGACTGGGGCAGCATATTGATATTGCCATGATCGACGCCACCGTAGCCACCGATGA
>LWDU01034884.1_pt1 | contig 30340 bp, 28 predicted proteins | sample 727161 | NCBI WGS metagenome assembly LWDU01 (sample SAMN04566230, study PRJNA314399) | hydrothermal vent metagenome | isolation source: deep sea hydrothermal plume seawater | place: Mexico: Gulf of California, Guaymas Basin | collected 2004-07-11
AATCTAATGGTATTTCAAAAGAGGTATCTAAATATATTGATAAATGGATTTCAATAAAAAAATATGGAAATGCAGAGTCATTAAATGTAGCTATATCTTCTGCTATAATATTAGATAATATAAGAAATAGTTAATCTTTATTACTATTAAACCAAGGTATTTGATAAGCTAGTATATAAGAAATAATTAAAGAAATTATAATAGGAATATTACTTTTTTTAGTATATCCCAATTGTTCAATTCCAGATTCATCAATATATGAATGTTGATTTAAGGTAATGTCTTCAATATAAATTAAGAATGTTCCTATTAAAACAAACAATATTAAAAAGCTTATTAGTTTGTAAACTACTCTTATTGTATTTATCATAAATCTAAAGCAAATATAAAAAATATCTCTAGATATTTGAGGCTCTGTTTTTGCATTTTTTTGCTAGAGCTTCACCCATGTAATTATCTATAAGGTAATGGACAAGATATATTAAAGGTGTAATAAGAATTGCAATAATAAATTTGAAAGTGTAATTGTCAAAGCCAACGGAGAAAACTTGAGATAAAGACCATATTTTATCGTTAGGTGCTAAAAGGTAAAAAGCAATAAATAATACTAACCATATAAATTTTCCTTTTGTCATTTTCTTTAATTTATGAAATACTATAACATCAAGAATTTGGGCTATTAAAAATGCTATAATTGAACCTATTATAATTCCAGTACTTTGGAGAAAAATGATGTTGTAAGCATAATCTATATTAAAAGGATTTCCATGATTATCAACATTATTGATATTTAGCCAATAATTATTAGGAGTCAATTTTGTTGACATATAGATAATTATAAAAACATAAATAATTAATAGAATTGTAAAATAACTTATTTTTTTTATTCCTTTTTTGCCAAAATATTCATTTATAATATCAGTAGTAATAAATACAACTGGCCATATGATTACACCAACAGACATGTTAAAATTTAATATAAAATCAAATTCAAATATTTTAGTTCCTAATATTTCTGCTATTATGGCATTGGTTATAAATATGCCAGATAAAATAAAAAATATATTGTTACGTTTATTTTGCTCGGTTGTTGAAAAAGTATTCATAAAACTACTTTTTTAATTTTTCAGATCTGAATTTTATATTACAAGTTTGATATTTGATTCTATTTCTTCTAAAATATTAGTTGTATTTCTTTTAACAAATTTTTCGCCTACTATATTTTCATACAATTCTATATATCTTGACCATCTTTTCCTTGAAACCCATTTTCAATTAACCATTCTCTGATAAATTCCTTAGATAATTGTTTTTGATTTTTGTCACTATTTTGTAATTCTTCATACGTATCAGCATAAAAATATCTTGATGAATCAGGAGTATGGATTTCATCAATGAGAATAATTTCTCCATTAAACTTTCCAAACTCATATTTTGTATCTACCAATAATAAATTTTTTGATTTAGCATATTCACTTCCTCTTTCAAATATTTTATAAGTGTACTCTTCAAGTTTTTCATACTCAGATTTTGATACTAGACAACTATTAATTATTTTTTCTTTAGAAATATCTTCATCGTGTCCAACTTGTGCTTTTGTGGTTGGGGTTATGATTGGATTAGGAAATTTGTCATGTTCCTTCATTCCATCAGGCATATCTACTCCACATAATTTTCTTTTACCAGATTTGTATTCTCTCCAGGCATGTCCTGTTAAATAACCTCTAATAACCATTTCTACTGGAAAAGTTTCGCAATTTTTTCCAATCGTTACATTAGGATCAGGTACAGATTCTATCCAATTAGGAACGATATCTTCAGTCATTCTTAAAAATTTTTTTGCAATTTGATTTAAAATTTGTCCTTTAAATGGTATTGCTCTTGGTAATACGTAATCAAATGCACTAATTCTATCAGTTACCACCATAATCAGTTTATTATTTAGATGATATACATCCCTAACCTTACCTTCATATTTTTTAGAAAGTTTAGGAAAATTAAAATTTGTTGCTTTGATAGCTTTTTCCATATTATTTAGTTTACCAATCAGGTTTGTTTTTATCTATTTTTTTTGATGCTTTTCTTTTTAGTTGTTGAATATATTGAAATTCAATATTGTTTAATGCATTAAGAATCATTTCTGCCTTTTTTTTAGACATATTAACTTCTTTTAATTTTTCTTCTATTGATTTTTCTTGTTCTTTACTTTGCTGATTTTTATTTTCTTGTTCTTTACTTTGCTGATTTTTATTTTCTTGTTCTTTATTGTTCTTTTCTTTATTTTCTTGTTTCTTTTTTTCTTGTTCTTTATTTTGCTGATTTTTATTTTCTTGTTTTTTATTTTGCTGATTTTTATTTTCTTGTTTTTTATTTTGCTGATTTTTATTTTCTTGCTTCTTTTTTTCTTGTTCCTTAAGTTTTTTTGTTACTAGTTCATAATTATATTTTGAATCAAGGTTTGAATTATTAGAAAGAATTGATTTTTTATAAAATTCAGTCGCATTTTTTAATTTATTTTTGCTTTCATTAATATTTCCAAGTTGTTGATATGCTATGGATTTTATTTTGTTATTATTAGTGATTGATGCTATGTTATAATTTTCAATCGCTTTTAAAGTGTCATTGCTAAGTAAATGCGAATGGGCAAGGTTTAAATGTATTTTTTCATTTGATATATTAAAAGAATCAATTAATATATTGTAGTCATTGATAGCTACTTTATAATTTTTTTCTTTAAAAGCTTTTTCAGCATTTTTTGTTAGTTTATTTATTTTAGTAATATTATTTTCTAGTATATTGTTTGATAAAATTAGTAAGATTAGAATTAGGACTTTCATATTTTTATAATTTTAAAGTTAAATAAGAAATCTATTGACATTAACATCAACGCCACAAATAAAAAATAAAAATATTTATTCTTAGTTACATCCATAAACTTTGAATCAATTAAATCTCCTTTTATTTCTTTGATTTCATAAATCATTCCATTTATTTGATTTATTTGATTTGATATTTCAAAATATTTCCCTTTTGTTTCATTTGCTATTTTTTTGAGTGATGTAGAATTTAGTTTTGTAATTACCTCTTTGCCATCTTTATCTTTTTTAAATGATCCATTTCTTAGTGTTATTCTAGTTCCCTGAGATGTTCCAATTCCAACAGTAAATAGTTTAATTGAAGATTCTTTTATTTTATCTACTATTTCATATGTGTTTTCTCCAAAATCTTCACCATCAGAAATTAGTATTATTATTTTTGATTTATCATTTTCTTGAATTTTATCAGCTAAAAGTTTATCTAATGATAAATCTAAAGGAGGTCCAAAATCGGTTCCAGAGTTAGGTACAAGTCCTGTATTTAATGTCTCTATAAATAGATTTAATGCATTTTTATCATAGGTTAATGGGCATTGTATATATGCTTCATTAGAAAACATTATAATTCCAATTCTGTCTAAGTTAAACTCATTTATAATTTTTTTTAGTTCAAATTTTATTTTTTCTAAACGTGATGGTTGAATATCATTTGCATTCATTGATTCTGATAAATCAATAGCTATCATTATATCTTTTCCAATGACTTTTATTTCTTTTTTGCTACTTCCAAAAGATGGTCCTAATAAAGCAATTATCATTAGAAAAAAGTATGTAGATCTAAAAATAATTTTAGTTATTACTCCTTTGAAGCTAACAGAAAGTTTAGAGTTGATTCTTAATAACCTAACTATATATATTAAATAAAATATAATAAATGTCAGTATTAATAATATTTCAGTAAATCCAAATTCTTTTATGTATTCCATTATTAGCAAAAATATGTAATTGAATTTTTTCTATGAAAAATTAATGTTTATTTAACTTTTTTTCACAAATAGAAATATCATTAAAAATTTACGATGTCTAAATGATGTAATTATATTTGCTTTCCAAATTATTGGAGAGGTGGGTGAGTGGCTTAAACCAGCAGTTTGCTAAACTGCCGTACGCAATAACGCGTACCGGGGGTTCGAATCCCCCTCTCTCCGCAAAATATATTCATACGTTATGTATTGATTGATTTTTTAAGAGTTATAGTGCAAGTTATTGGAGTTGTTATCTAAGTAATAAATATGGATTTTATGATTAATGCTAGAACTATCGAGATTATAGCGACTCCAACTGAATATCCTAATTGGTGATCTTCAGCTTCTACTATATCATATTTTAAAAAAACATAGTTTACTATTATTATTGAGAAAAAAAGTATGATTTCTAATTCCATAGTTAAATATAATTAAGGTTTATGATTTAATCTATTAAATTATAGTTTTATGATTTATAATATCATTGAACTCTTGTGAGGTGTATCACAAATAGTTTTAAATTGAGATAGCTCTGCTAGAAATAATGAAAAGATTGGAATATATCCTGCTTTATTTAAAACTTTGAATGCTCCATTTGCTGTTCCTCCAGTAGCTAAAACATCATCAAAAATTAAAACTTTTCCAGTTCCTTCTTGAACTTGCATTATAGCCTCTCCATATTCTAGTTTATGTTTTACTGTAAATATTTTGCCTGGAAGTCTATTTTTTTTACTTCTAAGAAGGATTATGCCTTTTTCAAGTTTATCAGCTAGTATTGAACCAATTAAAAAACCTCTCGATTCAATAAGGGCAAAATAGTCAAATTCAATATTTTTTATTAGTCTAATACAGTCTTCTACTAATATGTTTCTTGCTTTCGGATTTTTATAAATTGGATTTAGGTCGATATATTCTACACCTTTGATAGGATAGTTTTGATAATATTTAATTTGTTGTTTTGTGTAATTAATATTCATTATTTGAACTTTAATTTAAAAAAAAAATTTTGCTAAGATAATTAATTAGATTTGTTTCTTAACAACATTACAAAAATTAATATGAAAAATTTACTATTAGTATTACTTATTTTTTACGGATTTTCATATACTTTATTTGCTCAGTCTGATGATAGATTAAAAGGTCTAGATAGTGAGCTAGAAAAAGTTTTAAAATCTTTAGATGAGACGGGATTTGCTGTTGCGATAGTTGAAAAAAATAAAGTATTATATGCCGAGGGATTTGGATACAGAGATTATGAAAATAAAATCCAAGTAGATGCTAACACCCTGTTTGCTATTGGCTCATGCACTAAGGCATTTACCTCTTCCATACTTGGTTTATTAAATAAAGAAGGAAAGCTTGATTTTGAAGATAGTCCAATTGATTATGTGAAAGAATTGAGGTTTTACAATGCTCAGATGAATGATATGATTACGATAAGGGATTTGATGAGTCATAGGACGGGACTTCCTAGACACGATTTTTCTTGGTATTTTTTTCCTACTTTTTCCAAGGATAGTTTGATTGCAAGAATACAGTACCATGAACCATTCACGAGTGTAAGGAATAAATATTACTACAACAATTTTATGTTTTTGCTGCAAGGGGTAATAGGGGAAAGAATTACAGGAAACCTGTGGGAGGATAACATAAGAAGCATGTTTTTTGAGCCATTGGGAATGATAAGATCCAATCTTTCTATAGAAGAAATGAAAGAGGAAGAAAATGCTGCCATTGGTTATTTGGAAGGGCACAAAGAAACTGATTACTATAAGATTGCTGGAATGAGACCAGCGGGAAGTATAAATAGCAGTGTTAACGAGATGTCTAAGTGGCTAATTACGTGGATTAATGGAGGAAAATATGGTGACAAAGAAATTTTACCTGCTTCATATGTTAGGGAAGCTATAAGTTCTCAAAATGTGATGGATGCTAGGCTTCCAATGGATGATAGACCCGGATTGCATTTTGCAAACTATGGTTTTGGATGGTCACTTTCTTCATATAAAGGTCATTACAGAGTGGAACATGGAGGTTCAATTGATGGTTTTCAGGCCAGCGCTGTATTTTTTCCATCGGACAGTGTAGGTGTAGTTATTTTGGCAAATCAAGGGGGATCTAGCATTCCTTCAATTGCAAGAAATATTATAGTAGACAGAATGCTTGAAGTAGAAAAGACAGATTGGCTTAAAATTGCGTTGAAAGATATTAAAGAAGCTAAAAAAACTCAGATAGAAGCAAAAAAAATGTTTACTTCAAACAAAAAAGAAGGAACAAAGTCATCTCATTTTCTGGAAGAGTACGTGGGTAATTATACAAATTTGGGTTATGGAACAATTGAATTGATAGTGGAAAATGATTCTTTATTTGCAATTTCTCCCTATTTGAAATTGTGGCTTAATCATTATCATTATGATACGTTTCAACCTGTTGAAGTTGTTGATGGTAAAGTTGATATGGACATTTCTTATAATGAATTTTTAGTAACTTTTTCTGCAAATGGTCAGGGAGATATTGAATCTTTAAGTGCACATTTTGAGCCTGCTATCGAAAATCCAATTGTCTTTGATAGAAAGTTAAATAAAATTGATGTTGATAAAGAAACATTGGAAAAATATGTCGGTAACTATGAACTTAGTGCTGATATAATTGTCAACACATATATAAAAGGTGATGTGCTTTATGTTTTTGTACCTGGTCAGCCAGAGTACGAATTATATTCTATTGCTACTGATAAATTTGCGTTTAAAATTTTAGATGGTTATAAGTTGGAATTTAAAATTGATAATAAAGGAAAAGTTATTGAGATTTCATTTATTCAGCCAAATGGAATATTTAATTATAAAAAAATAAAATAAATATTTTAAGAATTATTTAGTTTATGAAAAAAAAATTCAATTATATTATTGTCACCCTTGTTATGGTGGTGTTTTTTATTATCTCTTTTATAACTAACATAATTGGCCCCGTTATTCCAGAGTTTATAAGAATATTTGATTTAAGTTTATTATTAGCCTCTTTATTGCCATTATCTTTCTTTTTTGCTTACGGTGTTTTTTCAATACCTGCAGGTTTAAATATGGAAAAATATGGAGGAAAGAGAATGATCATTTTTGGATTTTTAATATCGTTATTTGGAGCTCTTTCTATTTCAATTTTTCCTAGTTATTATAGCTTAATTATTTCTTTTTTTTTGATAGGAACAGGGATGGCAATTTTACAAGTTGTTATTAACCCTTTACTAAGAGTTGTTGTTAGTGGAGAAAATTTTGCTTTTTATTCAATTTTGGCTCAATTGGTTTTTGGATTTGCATCATTTCTAAGTCCAAAATTTTATTCTTATATTCTTCAAAACAAATCGACATTTGGTATAAATAGTATTATAGAAATGCCTTGGCTTTCTGTTTATTGGTTATTTGTTATTGTTTCAATAGTAACTATTATCATTATTTATTTTCTTAGATTTCCATTAATAGAATTAAAATCAGATGAGAAATATAGTGATTTGGGATCGTTAAATTATTTTTTAAATAAAAGAACTACGTATTTATATTTTTTTGGAATATTCGCATATGTAGGAGTTGAACAGGGAATAAATAGTTGGTCTTCAGAATTTTTAAATCAGTATCATAATTTAGATCCAAACGTAGTTGGTGTACAAGTTATATCAAGTTATTGGGGTAACCTAACTATTGGAACTGTAGTAAGTTTATTTTTAATCAAGTTTTTGAGTTGTCGTTTCCTACTTAAAATATATGCTATTTCATCATCCGTTTTGATATTAACTGCTTTATTTTCTAGTGCAGAATTTTCAATTTTTTCTTTTAAATTAATTGGTTTTACAATTTCAGGAATATGGTCAGTAATGATAGCATTAGGATTAAATTCAATAAAAGAACATCATGGGATGTTTTCTGGAATATTAATCTCAGGTATTGTAGGTGGAGCAATTTTTCCTTTTTTGATAGCTTTAATAGGTGAGTTTATGGGTCTTAAAATTGGTATGCTTATAATCTTTTTGGGTTTAATTTATATACTTTTTGTCGGTATTGTCGCAAAACCACTAGTGTCAAATAAAACTATTGAAATGAAAAGTAAATAAATTGATATTATTGCCCTTGCAAGAGTTATTTAATAAAATTACTTTTGCTTTTTTAAAAATGGTCCCGTAGCTCAGCTGGATAGAGCAACTGCCTTCTAAGCAGTAGGTCATAGGTTCGAATCCTATCGGGATCACATTAAAATTTCCTAACATGTTTATAATCAATGTGTTAAGTTTTTTATTATTAATATTTGTACGATTATTGTACGGCCAGCATTATTAAAAAGCTGACAACTTATCTTTTTATATAATATCGGTTTTCTATTTGGGGGTGGTCTTTGTATAATGGGGTATAACACTATGATTATCTATATCTTAAATTCAAAAGGGGAGTGGGGGTTGAAAGGTTAGTTATTCACTGAAAATATTTTGTAATTTTAAATTTTCATTAGGTAAAACAGTATTAATATCATTAGTGTAATTTGTTAAGCTTTGATAAAATTGATCAACACTAAATGTAAATACTTCCTGAAATATATTTTTCCAATTATTATCTTTAGGATCTTTAACCCAAAAATCATTATAAATAGCTTTAAAAGCATTTTCTTCTGTAAATCCAACTTTTTTTAGTTCTTTAACAAGGCACAATACCATAAATACTGATGAAGAATAATTAGAATCTTGTGTTTTTGATGCATCGTAGGTTTCAAAAATTGTAGGGTTATTAGTTGCTGCAATATCAACTCTATTTTGATCCATTTTAAAATAATTATAAGAATAATATTGTTGAATATATAATGATTCAAATGATGATGCTCCACCTTCTGCTAACCATTTTAATTCTATTTCATCATCAAAAAAATTTTTTGATAACATTTGATATACATGAAAATATTCATGAGCAATAACACTATATCTATGCATTGATTCCCATTCAAACTCTTGATATGGTATTTCTAAAACCATGTACTTACCATTTATTTTCTCACCATTACCACTTATTGATGCACCTGTAGCATTTCCTATTTTATCTTTAAAGGGTTTATTAACATCACTATTCCATGCATAAATTGGTAATTCATAAAAATAACTGGATGCTTTAATTGGTATTATTTGATTTAAATTTTCCATGATTATATTAAAGTCACTTACCCAGTTAGATGGTAAACTTTCATGCAAATTATATTCGAAAGTAAATTCTGTAGGTATTGATAAATTTTCATCTTCTGAATTACAAGATGATATGGATAAACAAATTATAAATAAAAGATATTTTTTCATAATTTTTATTATTTAGTTAAAAAAACTAAATCTACAACTATCCAAGAAAAATTCAAAAGGGAAGTGGGGTTAGTCTTTAGAAATAGGAGATTTTTTTGTTCGTTTATAGAATTTATTTTTTGACTGTGTTTTTTTACGAGTTTTAAAACTTTTTTATCTTTGCTTTATTAAATTAAATCAATATGAAAATAAATTCAAGAGATATTTTAATAGAACATATTAGAGATGGTATAGACAATACTCAAGTAGGTGACAACTCGAACAAGAGTATTCTTGCAAGAGGATGCGATCCAGAAATGGGTAGACGTGCAATTGAGTTATTATCACCAATATTGGGTAATCCTGAAATGCTTTCAGTTACAAATGATGATGATTTCATCATAGAATTAAAGAGAAAAAAATGGACAGTTATTCACTTTGCACCAGGAGCGTGTAGATATGATGCTACTAAATCACCAATTCCAGGTAATCGTTCACTAACGCAAGATTGGGGATTTGCAGAGTATCGAAACTTGGTAAGAAAATATCAAGGTGAGGATATTAAAATTGTTGAAACTACCGACGAAGGTCAAATAATCCCTCTACTTAGAAAAGCCTTAAAAAGTATTAATTAAATCTGCAACTATCCAAGAAAAATTCAAAAGGGGAGTGGGGTTAGAGTTAAGAAAATTCTAAACCATAGGCATATCCTCTTCTTTTGATATTTGTCTTTTTGTTATAATCTATTTAGATTGAAAAACACTAAAAATAAAGGATAATATGGATAATTCATTTATTGTATATGGACCAAAAGGGAATAGTAAAGAAATTGAAAATATTTTAACTCATATTTTTAGTTCAAATATGAATATTACAGATTCTGATAAAAAGCCTACATCGGGATCACCAAATTTTTTTAGAAATCACTAAATATTATAAAATCATTTTTAGAATATTTTTATTAATTGAAGAAAAAAAATAATAATTTACTTATAATTTTATTATATAATTTTATGTTTAATTAAATTTGTAGTTACTATGAAAAAGATATTTTTACTTTTTTTAATTTCAGTTTTCTCATTTAATTTTTATGCTAATGCTCAAAAAAGCGTTGTTAAGTTTAATCCTGTTAGTTTAATATTTGGTGTGGGAAAAGCCACTTATGAGAATGTTCTCAATGAAAGTTCATCAGTAGAACTATCTCTTACCTATTCAAGTTTAGATATAGGTATTTTTGGAAAATCAACAGGTCTTGGAGGTCAAGGAAAATATAAGATATATTTTGCAGATGAAGCCCCAGATGGTTGGTATGTAGCACCAGCTGTTAGTTATAGTAGTACAAAATACTCCAATGATGATTTAGGATTGGATGATATGGAATTTGGTATAAATGTATTTAGTGTTGCAGCTTTGTTTGGTCATCAGTGGGTTTTTGGTGATGACGGGGGCTTTTCAATTGATATAAATTCTGGAGTAGGTTATAATAATGCTAAGATAGAAGGAGATGCTATTTGGTCGGGTGATGGAATTGGATATAAAGGAAATATATCATTTGGATGGGCATTCTAAATAAGAAAAAATATTAGTTTAATAAGCTTGTTATTATTTTTTAAAAACATAAAGTTCTCAATAATTTGTAATATTTGAGAGCTTTTTTATTTAATAATTTTTAGAATAAGATAGCATTTGAGAAGAAAAATTTTTTGGTTGCTGAACTTTAATATCTATAATATTTCCGGTACTATTTTTTACTGGAACTAGTTCTGGATTAATAAATCCACTATAAGGCGCAGATGTAAATTTGCTGTTTCTTTCTAGGACTTCTTTATGTAACTCTTGATCTACTTTTACTCCATAATTTTCTATCAAATTTTTTCCGGCTTCATAATCACCTTCAGATTTTATTCTCTGTATTTCTCTAAGCAAATCACCAAATAAAACTCTTAATTTTTTATAGTCATTAATAACATAGTATGTTTTGTTATCTTTTTTAATTTTTTCAATTACATTATTTTCTAGCCCTTTTTCATAGGCCCAGGCTGAGACAAGTTGACGATTTCTCATGTGAGATTCCTCAATGTCATTTCCAAGTTTTATTCTAATTAGTTGTGTGATAAGACCATTTCTGATATAACCATCATAGCTTGCTCTTCCCATATCTTCGGCAGATGGAGAAATTCCAATTTCAACTAATTTTTTATCTGGAAGATAATAAAGTCCAACCAAGTCAGCACGGCCTTCTTCTAGTGCAGATGCATAACTTTTTAGAGTTTCTTTTGGCGTTCCCACACCCTCGTTGATTAGACCACTCGCATGACCTATTACTTCATGTAGAGCTGTATGTAAATTATCAGATTGCTCACCATATTTTTTTTCTAGCTCTATCTCTTTATCCGAATATGCAAACTCATCTAGTCTACCACTACTACCAGAATTTCCATAGGCATAGAGTATATTTCCAAGAGAAATTGATTTAGATCCGTGTTCTACCCTAATCCAGTTAGCATTTGGTAGGTTAATTCCAATTGGAGTGGATGGAGATGAATCTCCAGCTTCTCCAGCAACATTAACTGTATTGTATGAAATTCCAACAACACTATCTTTTTTGTGTTTATTCATAATAGAGGAGTTATCTTCAAACCATTGTGCGTTTTCAGATAAGGCTGTCATTTTTTTGCTCATTTCAAAATCTTTTATTTGTACTACAGATTCGTATGAACCCCTATACCCTTTAGGATCATTATATACTTCTATAAAACCATTTATGTAGTCTACATCACCTTCTGTAGTCTCTACCCATGCGACGTTATAATCATCCCATACTTCTAAATCTCCAGTTTCATAATATTTAATTAATAGTTCAAAGGCATGTTTTTGTTTTTCATTTTCAGCAACTTTTTTAGCTTTTGTTAACCAGTACATAATATTTTTTATTTCTTTACTATACATACCTCCCAATTTCCATATTTTTTCCACAATCTTACCATTCTCTCTTACTAACTTAGAATTTAATCCTAATGATATTGGTTTTTTGGAATTTGGAACTTTTATTTTACTGTAGAAATCGTCTACATCAGCCTCTGTAATATCTGTACCATAGAAGTTTACCGCCGAACCTTTAACAAGTCCTTTACTGGCATCTAGATTAACTTTTTTTATGTCTTCTGTATTAAAAATTACTTCAAAAGATTCATTTTCTAAATTAGTATTTGTTTCTGAAAGTAATTCTTTAAGATAATTGGCTGAAAATCCTGGTTTGAATTTGTCATTTGAGTAGTGGTGGTGAATACCATTTGAAAACCAGATTCGTTTAAGATAGATTTCAAATTTTTTCCACTCATCAGATGATTTGTCTCCATTATAGTTGCTATAAATATTTTCTAATGCTTTTCTAATTTTTAAGTTATGTCTATAGTTTTGATCGTACATAATATCTCTTCCCGCAAGCCCAGCTTGAGATAAATAATAAACAAGTTTTTTTTGATCGAAACTAAGCTCATCAAATCCTGGTATTTGATAACGTAAAATTTTAAGGTCTGCAAATTGCTCTGAGAAATAGGAAAATTTATTTTCATTTTTATTTTCAGATAAATTTGTACATGAAAGAAGTGAAAAAATAAAAAAAAGAAGAATTAATATTTTTGTTGTTCTTATAGTTTGCATTGTTTACATTTATTTTTGTAAAGTTAAACCAAATATAAAATTTTTAATTATGAAAAAACTTATAATCATACTATTGGTTTCTCTATGGGGTTCAGATATACTTGCTCAAAGAGATTATACTCATGACGATATAAAAAAATATATTAGTGATCAAAAAGTCTTTGCTGTTTTGCCATTTACATTTAAAGTAACTGCTGAAAAGCCTAGGAAAATGTCTCAAGAAGATTTTGAAGCCGCTGTTTATGATCTTGAAAAAAATGGAGCGATTGTTGCTCAGGAAACTGTTATTAATCGAGTTCTTAGAAAAAAGAATAGAGTTGCTGTTGATCCTCAACCTCAAGCAAGAACAAATGCTCTACTAAGAAGGGCTAGTGAAATAACATATACAGATGGAGTTTATGGTGCTTTTGATTATTATTTACCTGAGGAACTTTGTGAAATGCTTGGTGTAGATGCTGTGTTAATGGGTAATGTAAATTCAGGGAAAATATTTACCACTGGTGGTTCTATTGCTTTGAAAGTACTTGGATTTGGAGGTAGTCCAAGTGTTTCAGCGGATTTAACTCTATTTCATAAAGATGGTACTATGATATGGCAGTGGTCGTCTCCTACTATGAAAGGAGGAAGTATGGGCAACTCGGTAAATGAAATGATGGACTATTTATTTAAAAAGGGAGCTAGAAAAATGCCATATACTGGTATGGAATCAAAATAAATTTTCTTATTTTCAAAAAGTAAAATCCTGGTTAGTTAGATAAATCATCGTATGCTTAAAGCTAAATTTGAGTACTTTTTTAGATACTTTTATTTAGTAGGAGATGATTTTTGATCTTCTGATAGAGTCTTCTTGAATAATATTCCAGCTTTTACCTTCATAAATTCCTTTAGATTCCCAGTCACCATAGATTGGATTTGTTAATAAAATAAAATTATTTCCAAAATGATGTTTTAGACTATCAGTTAAATGATTTCTTTCTTTAGTTTTTTTGTTGTCATAAACTTCTGAAAAATCAGTAAGATTGTCTCCAAGTAGCATTATTATTTTATGAGAGTTGCTAACCATATCTCTTCTACTTTTTTTACTGCTAACTTCTTTTCTCAGTAGGATATGGTTTTCATCAGCATTTGGAAATCCTACTTTTTTTAAATTATTTTTTGTCTCTAGTAGTTGTTCATTATATCTGTTTGAAATATAAAAGATTTCGATCCTTTTTTTGTTTGCATAAGATAAAAATTGTAGTATTCCAGGAACTGGTTTTGCAATTTCTAACTTTCCCCATTCTATCCAAGAAGATTTTTCATATCTGGTATCTGACTCAATTAGCTTGACATCGTATGGACTGTTATCTAAAACTGTCTCGTCTATGTCTGCTATAATTGCAAGGGGTTTATCATCATTTTGATTTTCTAAAATATCATCAAGTCTTAGTTTAGCAAAATTGAATGCTTGATAGCATAATGCTCTATATTCAGCTGCATTTTGTTCCATAACATAGATTGAATTTTATGTTCATTGATGGGCACATTATTTGTTTTATTATTGCAAGAAATAGTGATAAACAAGAAAAGTAAAGATGTGTATAAAGTATATTTTTTCATTTAGTTTAAAGATAATTCAATTTGTGTTTTTAATTTTTCAATTTCACCTTTCCAATTAGTTACATTAATTTCAGCATTTCCAAATTTTTGATTTGCTTCTTTCACAGCATCTTCAATTTGGTTAGACCATTGAGATAAAAGATTATTAATATTGATCATATTAAAGTATTGTTCTTTAAATACATTGTCAAGACTATCGTATCTATTTTTATAAGTGATGAAGCTACCTATTATTTTATCACATGCGGCAGATTTTTGTTTTATTGAAAATAGACCGTGTCGAAATCCATTGCAATTTGCGGTGGTTTCATACCATTCATCTTTGATTGGAGTTACAGGATTCACCTCAGTAATTAAATTTTCAAAAGCATTATCAAGATCCCATGGAATAAGTTGAATTTCTTCATTTAATTCACTTTCATACCAATAATAGTTATGACTGGAATAATAATTTCCATCATCTTGATACCAATGTAAAAATCCATCATCATTTGCAATTCTTCTGTCAACAACTATGTTCTTTAAAAATTGATCTATATTCATCCAATTATCTACAATTTGATGAATATTATTACCACTTGCATTTTGAACTTCTGTTCCAAATTTTAAGATTTTAGAAACATCCGCCATTTCTTCATTAGTCTTTAGACCATTTATAAAATAGTTTTCACTATTTACTGTGCCATTACTATTAATTGGCCAGACTTCTTTATAGAGATTTCCATCACCATTTTCAAAGTGTTTGTCAGTGAATGGCCCATCAATATTTTCAGTATTTGCAAATATTCCATTGAATTCTCCATTTATATATAATACTGCATGAGTTGATCTTGATGTAGGAACCCCAAATTTTCTAAACATCCAATAACCAAGTCTTTCATGCATTTTTGATGGATCTAAATTTTGAGAATGAAATTGAAGTTTTTTAAGATCATAAAAAGTTTGGTCATCTTTCCAATTAATTTTTATTTTTATTGAAAGTTTTGGGCAGGTTTTGTACCCACTTGGGTTTGTCCAATCATCATTAGAGAGACATCCTACCCAAGCACCAATAGATCCTTTATATCTTACGCCAACATTATTGATTACTTTATTTTGAAAAACTAAAGACCCCTCGACATAATTTTCTGCAGCAGGATCGTTGTTAATTTTTTCGAGATTTTCATCACTTAAGTATAAATCAAATCTGTGTAGTTTGTTCTCATCATAAATATAATCTGATGAATGGTTATCATTTGAAACGTATTCTTCAAAAGTATCTAAAATGCTATCTATTTCATTTAATGATAGATCATCTTCTTCATTACATGAAAAGAAAAAAAATATAGAAAGTAGTATACAGAATTTTGATTTTTTCATTTTAAAATTTAATTGTAATAAAGATAAAAAAAACAATTATAATGTACCAACTGACCTTATGTTGTTACCTTTTCTTTCAGTTAGATTATCACCTAGATCTCTTCTAGCTTTTTCAACTAATTTTTCTATTTCTTTAACTATTTCTGGATATAAATTAATTACATCATATTCCTCTCCAGGATCTCGTCTTAAATTATATAATTCAAGTCCAGTTTGGATGCTATTGTATTTTCCTGGATGACCATCATTTCCAGGAAGAACACCCTTATACGATCTGGATTTATGAGGTAAAACTAGCTTCCAATTATCTTTTCTAACAGCTTCAAGATTATTATTTCCATAGTAGTATAAGAAATGGTCTCTGGGATTATCATCTTTTCCTTCTAAAAGACTTAAAATGTTAACTCCATCGATTGTGTGTTTAGGTAAATTTCCATTTACAATATGGGTTATTGTTGGAAGTAAGTCTATGGTAGATGCAATTTGATTTACAATTTTTCCTTTTGGAATTACATTTGGCCACATCATTGCAGTTGGAACTCTTTGTCCTCCCTCAAAACTTGTACCCTTGCCTTCTCTAAGTCCTCCTGTAGATCCAGCATGATTACCAAAATTTAACCATGGTCCATTATCAGTTGTAAAAACTAAAAGTGTGTTTTTATCAATGTTATTTTTTTTAAGAGCATTCATTATTTCTCCAACAGACCAATCAATTTCCATCATAAGATCACCATAGAGACCTTGTTTGCTTTTTCCATTAAATTTATTAGAAACAGCTATTGGTACATGAGGCATAGAATGGGGGAGGTATAGGAAAAAAGGATTGTTTTTATTTTTGTTTATAAACTCAACTGATTTTTCTGTGTATAGAGTTGTAAGTGTTGATTGATCTTCTAGTGTTCTTATCTCTTTAATTTTTTCTAAATCTTGAATTAAGGGCAGTTGAGGATAACTTTTTTTTCTCCAGTCAGATGTATCGGGTATTTGGTTACCATCAAAATCTACTGGCCACATATCATTAGAGTAAGGTATTCCTAGGTATGTGTCAAATCCATGATTAGTAGGTAAGAATTTTTTATGGTGACCAAGATGCCACTTTCCAAAAATTGCTGTAGCGTATCCTTTTTCTTTGACAATTTCAGCAATTGTTTTTTCATTTTTATGTATTCCTATATTAGAGTATGGCATTAAAGCACCACTTATTCCTATTCTGTTTGGGTATGTCCCCGTTAATAAGCCAGCTCTAGAGGCACTGCATACAGCTTGTGCAGAGTAGAAGTTGGTAAAGAGCATACCATTATTGACAAGTTTATCAAGGTTAGGAGTTTTGTAATTTATGGCACCAAAATTAGAAATATCACCGTATCCCATATCATCCATAAAAATGATTACTATGTTGGGAGTATTGGAATTTTCTTTTTCTGAACAAGAAAAAAGAAGTAGAGAAAAAAAGGTTAGATATATGATAAAATTTTTCATTTTATCTAATTTACAATTTCAAATATTCTTTTTCAATGAATAGTAAGTATTTTTTATTAACTATATTTCTGGTATTCTCAAAATCTTTATATGCTCAAGTCCCATCAGGGACATGGACAGTTGATCCATATCCTTTCGTCGAATCAAATCAGATAACGATAACTGTTAAAGACACCAATTCTGGTAATTTATCAGGAATTACAGATATTTATCTTTGGACATGGTATTTTAAGTCTAATGGAGAATCAGGAAATCCTGACTCTCAGTGGAATGGAGAATGGAATAATTCTAAAGATCAAATGAAAATGATAAGTAATGGTGATGGGTCATATAGTTTTACTTATATGCCTTCAACTTTTTATAATGACACTGGAATAGGGAAAATAGGAGTACTTGCTAAGGCAAAAGATGGATCAGGGGATAAAAAAACAGAAGATTATCTTATAGATGTTGGAACTTTTACTTTTAATTTAGTTAATCCTTCTAGTAACGTGAATGTTATTAATTCTGGGGATGATTTAATTGTAGATGCTAATACGAATATTCCTGTAGATTTTGTTTTAAGAAAAAATAATGAAGTTCTTCATCAGACGAATAACAAGACTGAATTTAATTATACAATATCAAATATTGTTGAAAATTCATCCTTTGAATTGTTTGCAAAAGATATAGTTACAAGTTCGAGTTTGTCATTAAGTTTTGATGTTTTTATAAAGCCATCTGTTGAATTAAAAAATATTCCAACAGGAGTAAAAGATGGATTCAATACAATTAATGATAATGCAGTTTTTGTTTTATATGCACCTGGAAAAGAATTTGTTTATTTGTCTGGATCTTTTAATAATTGGTCTGTTTCCGATGATTATTTAATGTATTATGATCAGATAAAGGATAGATTCTGGTTTGAGTTAGAGAGTTTGGATAAAGATTTATTCTATGCTTATCAGTATGTAGTAGATGGATCAATTATAATTGCTGATCCTTACTCTACTATGATATTAGATTCTTATAATGATTCTTATCTCTGTCTCTCAGAATCATGTGGATTTTCAACTATCCCATCCTATCCTTCACCAAATAAACATGCTGCCTCTGTATTTAGAATTAATAATGGTTTTAATTGGGAGGATCAGGCTTTTGTTAAATCTGAAAAAGAAAATCTTGTTATTTATGAAATTCTATTGAGAGATTTTCATGATTTTCAATCCTTTAACTCAGTAATTTCAAAGTTGGATTATTTAGAAGATTTGGGGATAAATGCAATTGAATTAATGCCAATTAACGAGTTTGATGGTAATAATAGCTGGGGATATAATCCTTCTTTCCATATGGCAATTGATAAAAAATATGGATCTCCATCAAAATTTAAAGAATTAGTGAATGAATGTCATAAAAGAGGTATAGCTGTTATCCTTGATGTTGTATACAATCATGCAACAGGTCAAAATTCATATTTTAGGTTGTGGAATTCAAAACCAAATGAGTATGATGGTTCACCGACATCAAATAATCCTTTCTTTCAAGATTCTCCAATTTCTGAATCATATTTAAATTATTTTAATGACATTAACCATGATTCACAATCAGTGAAGGATTATCTAAAAAGGATAAATCAGTTTTTCATAAGCGAATACCATGTAGATGGTTTTAGATTTGATTTGTCAAAAGGTTTTACAAATGAAAACATCGCTGAAAATTATATTTCTTCTAGAGTTAACTATATTAAATCACTTGCAGATGATATTTGGGAAATAGATACAGATTTATATGTTATTCTTGAACATTTTCAAAATTTTGAAGAAATGATTTTCTCAGACTATGGTATTCTTTCTTGGGGAGAAGAAAATTATCATTATAATGAAGCTACCATGGGTTTTCCTTCTGATTTCAAAGGTATCTCGTATAAGAGTAGAGGTTTTTCTTCGCCTACCTTAGTCGGTTTTATGGAAAGTCATGATAAGGAAAGACTTATGTACAAGAACATAACTTATGGGAATTCTACAAGTGCATATGATGTAAAGTATTTTAGTAATGCAATAGATAGAATGAAGGCAGCAGGCGCACTATTTTTTATGGTTCCAGGACCTAAAATGGTATGGCAATTTGGTGAGCTAGGGTATGATTTAACTATCAATTATTGTGAAGATGGATTAGTTAGTGAGTCTTGTAGATTATCTGAAAAGCCATCTGCATTTAGTTTAGATATGGATAAAGATTCAAAAAGAATCCAATTATTAAATACTTGGTCTAGGCTTATTTCACTAAAGAAAAATGAAAAAATATTTAGAACAGAAGATTTTACTATTAGTTTTTCTTCGGAGTTAAAGTATATGCATCTCTACTATAATGGTGGTTCTGAAGATGATATTTCTTCAGTAGTCATAGCATCTAATTTTGGAGTTGAAGAAAAACAAATTTCTAGTATGATAATACCTGAAGGTGAGTGGTTTGATGTTTATAATAATAATATCAAGGTAAATGTTGTTTCTTCTAATCCTATAAGTCTCATGCCGGGCCAATTTATTATTTATGCAAATAAACCAACCACAATTCTCGATGATCCTAGTCTCTTGTTGTCTTCTGAAAAACGAATAAGTAGAAATTTTAAAGTGTATCCTAACCCAATTACTAATAGGCTGTATGTTGATGCTGATAATCAGTCTATACTCCCTCTTAAATTTTCAGTGTATGATAATCAAGGAAAAAAAATATATAAATCACTAGAAAACACATTTTCCTTTGTAAAAGATTTCTCTAGTTTTAGTTCAAATATTTATATAATAAGGATTGAAGATGATGAAACAATTTATAAAACTAGGGTTATAAAAAAATAAATTTGTTAATAAAATTGATTTCTAGGAGTAGTACTCTTTTAATTTTTCACCAAAAATTTTAACATCTTCAATTCTACCTGTACTTATCCTACACCAGTTATAGTAAGGAGGAAATGGTCTTCCGACCAGAACACCTTTATCTTTCATATACTTTCCAAACTTGTCTATATGTACTCCAGTCTTGAAGAAGACAAAGTTTGTGTGTGATTTTCTGTACTCAAGATTAAGTTCTTCAAAGAGTCCATAGAAATAATTTATTGCCTCTTTATTTTTATTCAAACTGTACTTGAAAAAATCCGTTTCATCATATGCTGCTATGGCCGCATGTGTTGCAAGCATATTAGTCCCTGCCATTGTGCATTTTTTAATACTAGCTATTCTCTCTGGACTTGAAATGATATATCCTATTCTAACACCTGCAAGTCCGTATATTTTAGAGAAAGTTCTTGATACAATGATGTTATGACCTTTTTTTACAAGTTTTGTCATTGTTGGGTAGCCGTCTAGTATTGAATAATCATAATATGCTTCATCAACGAAAACACATGTTTTCTTTGAGGTAGACACGCAAAAATCTTCAAGTTCAGTAGATCCGACCATTGTCCCTGTAGGATTATTAGGGTTACAAATAAATACCATACTTGTATTTTTAGATACTCTATTTGAAATTTCATTTAAGTCATATCTTAGCTCTTTATCTAGCGGTACCCAATTAATATTACATCCAAAATCTTTAGCATAGGTTAGTAGTGCTAGGTATGTTGGTTTACAAGCGATGATTTCTTTTTGTTCCATCCCAAAATATCTTCCTGTTGCTCTGAGAGCTTCGTTTGATCCACCAGTTACTAATACCATGTCAGGAGATACTCCTTCTTTTTTTGCAATCATTGCCTCAAGCTCCGCAACTCTTGTGTAAGGATATCTACATGCTTCATCGAAAGCATCTATAATAGCATTTCTTACTTTGGGTGATGGTCCGTAAGGGTTTTCATTTGAGCTTAATTTTATGGGGGAGTTTTTGTCTGTGTTTTTTAGTATAGTTTTTTCAAGGGGTTTAGTAAAACCAGTAAGAGGGAGCGATATACTTGATACTCCCAGAAGTTTTATTAAATTTCTTCTGCTTATTTGATTATTCATAATTATAAAATTTATACATTTAAATATTAACTCAATTTTCTGACAATTTTAAATATAGTAAAATATTATGGAAACCAAATTTATCAATAGATTATATTATCTAATTTTTTTCTTTTTCTTTTCTTACATTTCATTTTCTCAATCCTCAAAAAAATTAGAGCCTATAGATATTTTTAGCTTAGAATATGTATCAGATCCACGTATCTCTCCTGATGGAAAAAAAATTTTATATGTGAGGAATTTTAAGGATATTATGACCGATAAAAATTTCTCTAATTTATGGATGATAAATTTTGATGGAACAAATAATACCCCTATAACCACGGGTAATAAAAATGATTTTTCTCCTATTTGGTCTAATTCAGGAAAAAATTTTATATATAAATCGGATTTCGATGGTTCTGTTCAATTATATATCTATAGACTTGATCAGGGCTCTATTCAAAAGCTTACTAATATGCAAAGTTCTATTGGATCCGTGGATTGGTCTGATGATGACAAATATCTTGCCTTTAACTCTTTTGTGAAAGAGTCTGAAAATAATTTAATTAAAATGCCTGAAAAACCTGAAGGTGCCAAATGGAATGAACCACCAATTGAGATAGATGATATAAATTATAGGAATGATGGAAGTGGATATACTAAGCAGGGAAATTCTCAAATTTTTACTTTACCAGTTGAAGGTGGTACTCCAAGGCAGGTAACTTTTTTGGATAAAGATGCTGGTTCTCCAAAATGGCTCAGTAATAAAGAGTTATTATTTTCTGCTAATCTTCATGAAAATTCTGATTTAGAACCAAACAATTCTGAGATATATCTTTTAAACCTTGAAACAGAAGAAGTTAGTGCTCTAACAAGTAGACTTGGTCCCGATTCTCAACCCAAGGTTTCACCAGATAATGCTAGCATAGCATATTTAGGTTTTGATGATAAGTATTTAGGATATCAGCAAAATAGCTTGTATGTTATGAGTAGAGATGGGAAAGATATAAAAAATATTTCTGGAGATTTTGATAGAAATATAGGTAATATCAATTGGTCAGAAGATGGTAAGGGTTTGTTCTTTCAGTACGATGACAAGGGAATGACAAATCTTGCCTACATGTCACTCTCTGGAAAAGTAAAAGATATAGTAGATGAAATTGGAGGGTTGTCATTAGGCAGACCATATAGTGGAGGAACGTATAGTATGTCAAAAAATGGAAGGTATGCTTTCACATATGGTAATGTTTATAATCCTTCAGATTTGGCGGTAGGATATAATGGATCAAAAAATAGACTTACCGAATTAAATAAAGATTTATTTGATTATAAAGAGCTTGGTAAAGTGGAAGAGGTTTGGTATGAATCTTCCTATGATGGAAGAAAAATACAGGGATGGCTTGTTAAGCCACCAAATTTTGATTCTAAGAAAAAGTATCCATTAGTTCTAGAAATTCATGGTGGCCCATTTGCAAATTATGGATTTAGATTTTCAGCAGAAGTTCAGTTATATGCAAGTAAAGGATATGTGGTGTTATATATAAATCCAAGAGGTAGTACTAGTTATGGTAAAGAATTTGGAAATTTAATTCATCATAATTATCCAGGTCAAGATTATGATGATTTAATGTCTGGAGTAGATTACGTACTTGAAAGAGACTATATAGATAAAGATAATTTGTTTGTTACCGGTGGAAGTGGTGGTGGTGTACTTAGTTCATGGATTGTTGGTAAAACTGATAGGTTTAATGCTGCGGTGGTAGCAAAACCAGTAATAAATTGGTATAGTTTTGTGCTTTATGCTGATAATGTATCTTTTTTTTATAAGTACTGGTTTCCTGGTCTTCCTTGGGATCACCTTGATCAGTATATGGAACGATCACCTATATCATATGTTGGAAATGTTAAGACACCTACGATGCTGTTGACGGGAGAACAAGATTTTAGAACGCCTATGGCAGAAAGTGAACAGTTCTATGCTGGCCTAAAACTTAATAAGGTTGAGTCGATGCTTGTAAGAATTCCTGGAGCAAGTCATGGAATTGCTGCTAGGCCCAGTAACTTAATTGCAAAAGTAAATGCTATTACTGCTTGGTTTGAGAAGTATAAAAAATAAATTTATTTAGTTTTTACTGCTGTTCCGTAGGCAAGTAATTCTGATGCTCCTGCCATCATCACTGATGTTTGAAATCTAACACATACAATAGCATCGGCACCTAAACTTTTAGCATCTGAGATCATTCTTTGAAGAGCTTCTTCTCTTGCGTCAGCCTGTAATCTTGTGTATTCAGTCACTTCTCCTCCTATAAGATTTTTGAAAGCTGCCATAATATCTTTACCCACGTTCCTTGTTCTTACTGTACTCCCTCTTGCTATGCCTAAAGAATCAGTAATCATTACTCCTGGAATATTTTCCGTTGTTGATAATTTCATAGTATTAGTTAATTTAATATTTAAATATATAAAAATCCTATACAATAAATAATGATAGTTCATATTTTGATTAATATTCTTTGTGCTAACCATTGTTTTAGATGAATTTTCTTTTATAAATTTGCACACTTCATTTTTCGGGGTGTAGCGTAGCCCGGTTATCGCGCCGCGTTTGGGACGCGGAGGTCGCAGGTTCGAATCCTGCCACCCCGACATCAATTTTTTTTTTTCGTAATATTCTTAATACCTTAACTAGTATAAACCCAAATATTATGAGATTTTTCCTATTATTTTTTCTTTTTAATTTTTCGTTATATGCCCAAAAAGCAGATTTTAAGGCTGCCGAAAAGTTTAGCCAAAAAAACTTAAGTGAAATGCTTAAGACGACTCGAGTTTCACCAAAGTGGTTTCATGAGAGTGATAAGTTTTGGTATTCGTACACAACAACAAATGGCAAACATTTCTATGTTGTTGACCCGATAAAGAAAACAAAAACTAAAATGCTGGATAATCTTGATTTTTCTGCAAAATTATCTGAGTTAACTAGAAAGCCAGTAAATCATAATAATCTAGAGTTAGAGGATTTGGAGTTAGAGGAGGATAATAAAACACTTACTTTTAGTGTTGATAGCATTGAATATAAGTATAATATATTATCAAAGAATTTAATGAAGGGAGATTCAGTAAATGAGGAGGAAGATAACGAGTGGGCAAGATATTCACCAGATTCTACCTATATGGTTTTTGCAAAAAATCATAATCTTTTCTTAATGGAAGTTGGTGATGAAGATAGTGTTGAAATTCAATTAACTACTGATGGAGAACGTTGGTTTTCTTATCAGTGGAAGCATGGTGATACAATTACAGACAAAAGATTTAGATCACGAGCTACATGGTTTGAAGATTCAAAGAAACTGTATGCAAATCGTTCAGATGCGAGAAAAGTTGATGATTTGTTTGTTATTAATACCCTTAAAGATCCTAGACCAGAGTTAGAAATATATAAGTATGCTATGCCTGGTGAAAAAAATATTCCTCAGGAAGTCCTTGAAATTTTTGATGTTAATTCTAAGTCTAGAATAGATGTTGATGTTGATAAATTTATTGATCAGTCTATTAGTCTTCATTTACCTGGAAAAACTTCAGACAGATTATATATGACGAGGATGAATAGGACAAGTGATACTTTGGATATTTCATACGTCAATACTTCTGATGGATCAATAAAATCTTTGTTTACTGAAGTAAATCATCCATATTTTAATTGGAACTATAGTCAGCTTGCAGTTATTAATGAAGGTAAGGAATTGATCCACTGGTCTGAAAAGAATGGTTGGGGTCAACTTTATTTATATGATGGTAATACTGGAAGACTAAAAAACAAAATTACAAATGGAGGTTATTTTATTACTGGAAGAATTCAAGATATTGATACATTAAAGAGAAAAGTTTATTATCAAGCATTTGGAAAAGAAAAAAATGTAGATCCTTATTATAGTATGGTATATAGCTCAAATTTTGACGGTTCAGGAATGAAGATTATAACTTCCAAAAAATACAATCATAGAACTGATTTTTCAGAATCTAGTAAGTTTTTTGTTGACAATTTTTCATCGGTGGATCATGTGCCTGAATCTATTCTTAAGGATGCTTTTGGTAATAAGATAATGAATCTTGAGATGGCTGATTTAAGCCTTTTGATTCATGCTGGTTGGAAAATGCCTGAAAGATTTAAAGTTAAGGCAGCTGATGGTATAACCGATTTATACGGCGTGATGTATAAGCCTTTTGATTTTGATCCTGAAAAAAAATACCCTATAATTTCTTATGTATATCCTGGCCCACAGGTTGAATCATTTACAAATGATTTTACAGTGTCTGGTAGGTATAATACAGCTCTTGCGCAACTGGGATTTATTGTTGTTAGTATGGGTCATAGGGGAGGAAGTCCTATGCGTTCTAAATACTACCATACTTTTGGTTATCAGAATCTTAGAGATTATGCGTTGGCTGATGATAAGAGATCTTTAGAGCAGTTATCCGAGAGATATTCTTGGATTGACCTTGATAATGTTGGAATATTTGGTCATTCTGGTGGTGGATTTATGTCAACTGCTGCACTTTTATCATACCCTGATTTTTATGACGTAGCCTGTTCTTCAGCTGGTAATCATGATAATAATATCTATAATAAGTGGTGGAGCGAAATCCATAATGGCATCGTTGCTGAATATAAAGAAAAGGAAGATGATGATGGTAATAAAAAGAAAGAACTAAGTTGGGATGCTAAGATTAAGACAAATCAGTCTCTTGCAGAGAATTTGAAGGGACATCTGTTGCTAACACATGGTAATATTGATAATAATGTACATCCAACCAATACCCTTAGGGTTGCTGATGAACTTATTAAGGCTGGTAAGAGGTTTGATATGATGATATTTCCTGGAAAAAGGCATGGTTATGGTGATTACAAAAGTTATTATGAAAAAATGATGTGGTATTATTTTTCTGAACATCTTCTCGGCGATTATAGAAATAATGTGGATATAGATCTTCCCGATTCTAAGAATTAGAAAAACAAAAATATTAATACTAATAAAATTAGTATTTACTAATAAAATTAGTATTTTTGATTCTTCTTGATTATTATAAAATTAATTTGAATCAGAACATGAAATTATCGATTAATTCATTAGAAAAGCTTAAAATATTTAGAGAAGTTCCTTTCTATTCTCAACCTGTAACTGCTGGTTTCCCTTCCCCTGCTGATGATTTTCTTGAATTTGATCTCTCTCTTGATAGGAAATTAATTAAGCATCCAAGCGCTACTTTTTTTGTAAGTGTAAATGGAAATTCTATGGAGAATGCTAAAATTTTTAATGGTAGCATACTTCTAGTTGATAGAGCAGAAAAAATATGTAATAGAGATGTTGTTCTTGCTGTGTTAGATGGAGATTTTACAGTGAAAAGGTATAGAAAAATTGGTGACAAGGTATTTCTCTATCCAGAAAATTGTTCTATGAAGCCAATAGCAATTGTTGAGGGATCCGAGTGCTATGTTTGGGGAAAAGTTATGTGGTCATTTAATAAGATAAAGTAGATGTTTGCTCTTGTTGACTGTAATAATTTTTATGCTTCTTGTGAACGTGTTTTTAAGCCAAGACTTGAAAATAAGCCTATTGCTGTACTTTCTAATAATGATGGTTGCATTATAGCAAGATCAAATGAGGCAAAGGCATTAGGTCTTAAGATGGGAGAACCAATTTTTAAGAAAAGGGACACTGTCTATAAACATAACATTCATTTATTTTCTTCAAATTTTGCTCTTTATGGAGACCTATCAAAACGTGTCTTTGATGTTGTAACAAATCATGTTCCTTCCTATGAGATGTATTCTATAGATGAAGCATTTCTAGATTTTAAGGGAATAAAAGATCCGTATGGTTTTTCCGTTCAGCTTAAAAAAAAAGTAAAAAAATATGTAGGAATACCAATATCTATTGGCATATCACATACAAAGACTCTCTCTAAAGTTGCAAGTTATATTGCAAAAAAATCAAGAGATAGTGTATGTCTTCTTGATAAGAAAGAACATATTGATTCAATATTAAAGTCATTGCCTGTTGATGAGATTTGGGGTATTGGAAGAAGGTATGCCATAAAATTGAAGAGATATGGTATTTATACAGCGAGTGATCTTGTTGCATGTGATGAGGACTGGATAAGAAAAACATTAAATGTAACAGGCCTTAGAATGGTGCAAGAGTTAAAAGGAACTCCTCATTTTGATTTAAAATTTAAAAGAGAAAGGAAAAAAAGTATATGTACATCTAGATCTTTTGCTTTGGAGGTTAAAGATTATACTAGGATGTCTGAGTATGTGAGTATGTTTTCTTCACGTTGTTCTGAGAAGCTTAGGATGGAAGGTGGGTGTGCTAAGTCAGTTAGTGTTTTTATGTATACTAATATGTTTAAGCCAAAAGAAAAACAATATTCTGGGCACATATCTATGAATTTAGATACGCCAACAAGCGATAGCATAAGCATAACGAAGTTGGCTTTAAAATGCATAAAAAAAATTTATAAAAATGGATATTCATATAAAAAGGCTGGAGTAACACTTTCTGGAATTATTTCTAAAAATGAAGTTCAGCTAAATATATTTGATTCAGAAGATAGAATAAGAAGTAATAATCTTATGAAGACACTAGATGTTATTAATGGTAACATAGGAAGGGATATTTTAAAGCTTGGTTCTTCAGGTATTAATAAGTGGAAAATAGGAAAAGAAAAACTTTCTCCATCATATACTACTAATTGGTCGGATATACTTACTATTAAATTATAAAAGGAAACACAGCTTTCCTATTTTTTGGATAGTCACTAAAAGTATTTTTATACCACCTATGGTGGGACAATGCTCTTGGAACTAAGTTGAAGAATGTCCATAGAAAAAATGCTAATCCTGCAATGCTCCAAGTTAGTATAGCAAAGCCTAACCATTCAATAATTTCACCAAAAAAATTAGGACATGAGATGTAGTCAAATAAACCTCCTCTTGGTATGCTATATTGTTTAGTATCTGTTTTTCGTAGGTTTATAAGGGTAGAATCTGAGATATTATTTATAAGGAAACCCAATATAAAAAGTATAAATCCTACAATAAATTGAGGAGTATATATCCATTCTATTGGATAGCTATAATTAACAAACCCGAAGAAATATCCGTTGATATAGCCATTTATTAGATTAAAAATAAAAGCCAGAAGAGCTATTAATAAGGGTATTTTTTTCTTTTTTGTTTTTATTCTATTAGGGTATACTATGGTTCTATTGAAGTAGTGGATAATCCATAAAAAAATAAAAAAACTAGTAAGAATAGATTTTTCATTTGTACTTACAAAAAATAGTATTGGACAAAGCAGTAGTGCTGGAAGCTCCATTATTATCCATCCTAATTTATTATCAATCAAATATCCCCATTTACTTGAAGTGTGTCTTCCATATGGAGCATTGTATTTTAGGATAAATGGAAATGAAATAATTCCTATAGCTATCCACGAGTAGACAAATAAATTGTAGTCATTCATTGATGCAATCTTTTATCGTTTTATCAAGAGTACTAACACTTAAATTCAATTCTTTTTTTGCTTTTGAATTATCAATATTTTTTGGAAAATTAAGTATGTTTTCAATGGATTCTTTTGAGAAATTTTCTAATCCTGGATAAATTTTTCCATTAATTTCAGCCGCTTTCTTTAATAATTTTTTTGGGAAAAAAAATAAAAATGGAATCATCATTTTTACAAAAAATTTTGGAAGAACTATGACAGTAGATTTTTTTTCTTGAAGTTTTCTTATCGAAGTAATTATTTCTTTAAATGATCTCCATTTTCCAGTTACAAGGTAGCTTTCTTTATCTCTTCCTTTTTTGATGGATTGGTATATGCATTTACAAAGATCTTCAACGTCTATAACATCTAGTCCTCCACTTATGTAAAAGGGTAGCTTATTTTGATGTAAGCTCCTTAAAACTTTTCCAAATTTTGAAGGTTTAAAATCATTTTTTCCAACAACACCTGATGGATTTATAGAAACCGTTTCAATGCCGTCAGTTTTAAGAACGAGCTCTTGAGCAAGAGCTTTAGTAACATCATAGCTGCTACCTTTTTTGACAAGCTCTCTTTTTTCGTCTAGAATTTCATTTTGGGAGTGTCTATTAAAAGCATTAATTGAACTTATGTAAATAAATTTTTTTACATTCATTTTTTTTGAGGCTTTTAAAAGATTACTTGTTCCTGTATAGTTTACGTTATAGACTTCATCGTATGAGTCAAAGCCAATAGATAACATAGCGGCGGAATGAACTATAACTTCACATCCATCACAAAAAGATTCTAATACATTAGTGTTGTTAAGATCACCATAAAATTTTTGTGCTTTTATATTATCTGTAGCATATGAGTTTTTCCTTATAAGAATATTTAGGGAATCTCCTTTGGAGAGTGCTTCTTCACAAAAGTTAAATCCTACTAAACCAGATGCTCCTGTAATTCCAATTTTCATTTTGAACTTATTATATTTGAAACAATTTAAATATTAATACATACTTATGGAAGTAAAAGTTTCTATGTCATACGTCGATGATGAAAAATTTGAAGTTATCAATAGTTCTGGAAATAAACTTCTAATAGATATGTATGCTCAAGAAAAGAAAGAATATCTATCCCCTATGGAGCTACTTTTATCTGCTGTAACAACATGTGCTGCAGTGGAAATAGTATCTATGATTAAGAAAAGAAGGAGAGATTTTAAAGATATTAAAGCTGAAGCTTCGGGTGTTAGGGCTGAGACAACTCCAAATTATTATAAATCTATAGCCATAAAATATATAATTTATTCTTCTGACTTAACTGATAAAGAAGCTGATAGATTTATAAGTCTAGCTCTAGAAAAATATTGTTCAGTAGGATCTTCAATTAGGAGAGATACTAAAATCAATCATTCTTTTAAAATAATATAGATGAAAAAAACAATCTTGTTTTTATTAGTACTCTTTTCTTACTCACTAAATGCTCAGATGGTACCCTCTTTTCAAGGAGTTTATAATAAACGCACTGATTCTTGGGACTCTTCATTGAAGGAAGATTGTATAACGTTATCTAATAATGATCGTACAGCTACAGAAAGTAGTTGTTCAGGTTGGAAGAC
>LWDU01040222.1_pt1 | contig 30327 bp, 30 predicted proteins | sample 727161 | NCBI WGS metagenome assembly LWDU01 (sample SAMN04566230, study PRJNA314399) | hydrothermal vent metagenome | isolation source: deep sea hydrothermal plume seawater | place: Mexico: Gulf of California, Guaymas Basin | collected 2004-07-11
ATCTTCGCCTCAGTATCATCGCGATCTCCCGACAATATGGCCTCTGAGACGCAGTTTTTCAAATGAGTTTCCAATACTTCTGCTTCAATTCGACGAATAGCCGCCCGCGCTGCCCGCAACTGCGTTAAGATATCCGTACAGTCGCGGCCCTCGGACACCATACGCTTAATGCCTTCAACCTGACCGCCAACACGATTTAAGGCAGGTAAAACAGCATCATGATGGGGGTAATGGTTACTCATACTAGACGCACCTTATAAAATAATTTCTAAAAATAATTATATACCCCTATAGGGTATTTTCAAGCCTCCTGTCAATAAAATCACGCCCCATACCAAAGACGTAACCAAGGCACGCCGCGGGCTGCGTAAATACGGTTAAATCATTGTAAATAAACAATAAACAATTTTATCTAAATACGCATAAAACTTGATTTAAATGCCCTGCAATATTTACATAAGTTTAAATCCATTAAGGCAATATAGCTTTGTAATAAGACTAATAATATTACGTGTGTGGGACATTATGAGTTTTGATATTCTCAGAGAATGGGATCTGGAGTCGTTCGACCCAGGATTAGAATTTTTTCCGGAGACGGAGCGCGCAACTAGCCTTGAGGTGGTTGAACCGCCTGCTGTTGCAGCCGCAGCAGTTACAGCAAACATAGAAGTTCCGAAAACGGATGAGATGGCGCGGGAGGCTGCCTCATCTGCTAATCAGAATTTTGCATCAGACATGGTCGTCAACCAGGGCAATCATGACTTTGATCTGGATTTTGACGTCACAGAAGACATGATGGCCATGTGGGGAGCAGAATCCGCTGCCCGCGCCCAAGAAGACCGTGACGATCTGGAACGCGAGCGCGCCGGCATAGGTCGTAAACACGAACGGTTTGGGGTAGAAAGAACAGACGGCGCGGGAGGCCGTGTGTCAAATGCTCGCCAAGCCGCAGACATGATTGCAGATATGCAGCAGATGCAGGCCAACACATACAACTTTAGCGGTTCTGCCACCAGTAATGGCTTTAACTTCAACTTTGGCGGTGAAGACTTCGAAATGTCAGACGAGCAGGCAGGAGAAGCGTTCAGAAGATTTATTGAATTCCAAGAAGAGCAAATCCGCTTAGCCAGAGAGTCTGGAGAAGATCCTGAAGCCATCGCCGAAATGGAAAGACAAGTCCGCGAGGATAGGGAACTACTAGAAAGAATAACTTCAGGAGAGGCAACGCCAGAAGATAGAGAACAATTTCTTGAACGCGCCAGAGAAAGCGGGGAATTGAGAGACCAAATCCAAATCGTAGCACAACAAAGTGCCAATGCTGGCCTTAATGCATACAACGAGTACGTTGCCATACTTGAATCAGACGCATCCCCCGAGATAAAAGCGGCAACAAGAGAGCAAATAATCCAAGATTTAGATGTTGACGCATTAAAATGGTTCGAAGAACTAGAATCAGGTGACGCCGAGCTCACACCACAAGAGCATTATACCGACAGTAGAGCAGCGAGTGACTTCGATAATTTCTTTCCGGGCAATAATGAAACACCAGCTAGCACAACAAATGTTTTTGCTCACGAAGACAGTCCATTTAGTAATGCTCCTATAGGACAGACGCAATTCAGCTTGGCTGTAGCAGGAGAGATAGAAGTTGCAGAAGTCGCCCAGACAAATGGCCCTATCACAAATCTTGAAAATGAGAACGATACGACATCGCCTGCCTTTAACCCATTCGTATAAATTATTTACATATTTTATTTATTGCATAAAAAAATCAACTCTTGTAATATACTGTCCATATTCAGGAGATGGGAACATGAAAAGAATCGCAGGGCTATTTTTAGCAGCAGCTTTAGCAAGCACAAGCGCAGCTAATGCAAGCACAACAAACTTCCAAGATTACAGAAGCATGAGCGAAACTGAGCAGAGCCAAATTGTGAACGGTGCTTTAGCACGTATCTACGACGGCTACTCTCAGCAAGGACGCGATGACGTAAATCAGTGCATGGTAAATCTTTTCCTGACAGCACCTACATCTGGTGGATTACCAGTAGGTTATGTCGAGTTCGCACAAACAATTGCTTTACTGAATCAGTCAGAAACACTGCCTGCAAATCTACCGTCAATTGAACGTATAGTTTTCAACATTGTTAGTGCACATTGCGTTGAACAAGACATTGCCAACACACCAGACGCGCCGGTTACGACGCCGCCTGAGCCTGTGCCGACACCAGGCTAATCTTACAAGCGTTATTTACTTTTAGGTACTGTGAATATGAAGGTCGTTCCGCGACCTTCTTCTGATTCAGCCTTAATTTTACCGCCATGCCCTTCGACAATCTTGCGACATACAGCCAAACCGATACCCGTACCGTTGACACTGGTCTTGACCTTAAGGCGGGCAAACATATCAAAAATACTATCCAGATACTTCTCGGCGATACCAATGCCGTTATCAGCAATTGAGAAGCGCCAGTAAACTTCATCTTCGTCAGCAGATATCTTAATGACAGGGGGCTCTTCACTACCGTATTTCACAGCATTCTCGATCAAATTCACGACAAGGCGGCTAAACTGTTTCTGGTCATAGCTAATCTGCGGGAACGGCCCGTTAAGAATAATTTTGCCGCCCTTGCCTTCAACTAATGACTGCAGAAGATCAGCAATATTCTGCAGCTCTTCGCCAGAATCAAATGAAGTCTTTTCCAGCTGACCCGCATTATAGCGTGAGTATTCCAATAACTCGTCAATAATCACCGACATATGCTCTGCCGCAGATACCGCATGGCCAATATATTCCTTACCGCGACTATCAAGCTTATCGCCTGTCGTCATAACCAGCAGATCAAGAAATCCCTGAACTGCCCTCAGCGGCTGATGCAAGTCATGAGCAACAACACCCGCATACTGCTCAAGTTCCTGATTAGAACGCTGTAATTCCTCTTCGGCACGCTTGCGATCATCGATATTGGTCATCGATCCGCACATGCGTACAGCATTCCCTTTAAAGTCCCATAGCGCCTGAGCACGATTATACGTCCATATATATCGGCCATCAGCACGCTTAACCCGGAGCTCCAGCGCAAACGGTACTCTGGTCTTGAAGTGCTCAGCCATTTTGTTTTTAAGCCTCTCCCTATCATCAGGGTGCACTAATGCGTCAAATTCCAAAGAATTCGTGGGCATCTCATTGGCATCTTCATGCTTTAAAACTGATAAAAAGGGCCCTGACCAATAGATTGTGTCTTCTTCAACATCCCAGTCCCACAAGGCCGATGCTGAGCCTTTCGCAGCCAGCTCATAGCGCTCTTCACTCTCACGCAAACGTTTCAAGTATTGCGCTTCCGAAATTTCATGGCCAATCCACTGCGCAATCATACGAATAAACGCATGCTCATCTTCGGTGAAAGGACGGGAACGCGCGTCAGGGCCGGTAAAGTTTACAGTGCCGTATCGCTCGCCCTTAACATACAAAGGTACACCAATATAGGCATTCAAATTAAACTTTCTGTAACAAGGGTGATCAGCAATCTCTGTGTTGGATACATCATGAAAACTCTTTACGGAGTCACCACGAAACGTAAACGCGCAATAAGTATCTGCATAAGGAAATACATCACCGGCTTTAATGTGCCCCTCTGCATCATAAGCCTGCAGCACCTCATAGCTATCAGAATGGATGCAGCTTACAATCCCGAATGGTAAATTATAGTAATCACAGGACAGACGCAGAATTTCGTTAATACGGGCATCCAGGCTAAATCCCTTATCGGCAGAAATCTGATAAATTTTGCGAAGAATTACTTCCTGTTTTTTCTGCTTGGTAATATCCGCAGCCACACCTAAAAGAAAGACTTCGCCGTTATGGTTTTCAAAAGACTGCTTTCGAGTCAGATACGTTGCCGTCTCACCCTTGTAATTCGTGATTTGCTCTTCGACTTGTGTAAAGCCTTCGTTCAAAGCCTTATGATCTTGGTCTGTGAATAGCTTTACCTGATCGGGCGGGAAACTTTCATAAGTCGTATGCCCTATAATCTGATCCTTCGGCTTATCATACAGGCTTAAGAAAGCTTTGTTGGCAAAGACAATTCTAAGATCAGAATCTTTTACAAACACCATATCCGGAATATGATCGACAATATTTTGTATAAAGCTCAGGGAATCAGCCACGTCCTGCCGACTGGATTCAACATCGGTAACATCTTTAAAAACACCGAAAAGGGCGACAACATTACCATGATCATCCACCTCGCATTCACCGTACGACTGAACGTAACGAAGCTTGCCATCTGAAGAGTACAAACGCTTTCTAAAAGAAAAGTCCGATTGGGTCTTGATGCTTTGCTCGACGAGCGACTCTACTTCTGCCTTATCATCAGGGTGATAGAAGGCAATTGCAGTTTCCAAATCAGGGATAAACTCATCCTTCGTCACCCCGTGAATTCTATAAACTTCTTCTGACCAGAAAACCGTATTTTCTACCAAATCCACGCGCCAATGCCCGACATGCGATGCTTTAAAAGCAATGCAGCAGGGTTAATATCCCCTAGATAATCAAGCATTTACGCGTCCTGAGTACAGAGAAGTCATACCTTATAATACGCAGCAATTATAAAGAGATTGTAAAGATAATCCTTTGAAAATCTTACTTAAATAAAAGGGTTTTAAAAGCTTTCCTTATCAGGATACTGTCCTATTTATATCAGATATAAAAGTACGACTACCCCAGCGAGTTACATATGAAAGAATTTGTTGTCCTCATGGCCTTTTTAATGGCCCTGATTGCCTTGTCCATTGACGCCGTCCTGCCCGCATTAGGGCTTATCTCCGAAGATCTAAGCATTACCAGAGCCAATGATGTGCAATTTGTCGTCAGCAGTGTCTTCTTGGGAATGGCAATAGGCACAATTATATATGGCCCGCTCTCAGATGCGTGGGGTAGAAAACCGGCACTCCTGACAGGTCTAATTCTTTTTACAATTGGCAGTGTGATTGCCTATCTAGCTGATAGTCTCGCCGTTATGTTGCTCGGCCGTTTTATCCAAGGCCTAGGCGCAGGCTCACCACGCGTTCTGACATCCGCTATCGTCCGTGATAAATTTCACGGTCGCCAAATGGCTTCTATGATGTCGATGATTATGGGCGTATTTATCTTGGTTCCTGCGCTCGCGCCTACCGTAGGCCAGGCCATCATGTATATCGGCAGCTGGCACGGCATTTTCATACTTTATATATGTGCCGGTCTGCTTGCCATCACATGGCAGCACTTCAGACTAGAAGAATCTCTCCCCGAGGAACGTAGACGCCCCCTACAGCCTGCAAAACTATGGGCTGGTTTCAAGGAGGCCGCCACAACGCGCGTCACATTCGGCTATACAATCTGTAGCGGCGTCATATTCGCTAGTCTTATTTGCTACATCACTAGCGCCCAGCAAATCTTTCATGAAATTTTTCAGGTCGGCGATATGTTTGCCATCTATTTCGGCGCTATCGCGTTAGCAATCGGTGCGGCCTTCTTCACAAATGCAAAGCTGGTGGAACGTTTCGGTATGCGCAAAATCACAGCGGCCGCCCTTTTATGCGCGAGTATGGGAGCAGCCATACTGTTTGCCCACACAATGCTGGCGCCACCATCATTACTGGTGTTCATGGCGTGCGCTTCCGTCATCTTCTTCTGCATGGGACTGACCTTCGGCAATATGAATGCCATGGCGATGGAACCTATGGGCCATATCGCCGGCCTCGCATCTGCCTTTTTGGGTGCTGTATCCTCCATCATATCCCTGACCCTTGGGTCAACTTTGGGCCAAATGTACAACGGTACGCTTGTCCCACTAGCATCAGGCTTTTTTGTCTTTGGCTTAATGGCGTTGCTGGTCATGATCTGGACGGAAAAAGGCATCCCGCAAGAACAACCTGAAAACATGACAAGTCATTCATAACCTTTATTGGAGACACTCTATGAGTACATTATTTGATTCTTACAAACTTAAAGATATTACATTACGTAACCGCGTGGCTGTGCCACCTATGTGCCAGTACTCGGCTATTGATGGCGTAGCAAATGACTGGCACTTCGCGCATTACGCAGAGCTCGCCCGCGGCGGCGCAGGCCTGATTGTTGTCGAAGCCACAGGCGTTTCACCCGATGGTAGAATCACACCGGGCTGCACAGGCATCTGGAACGACGAACAAGTACAAGCGCACGCCAAAATCGTAAAACTGATCAAAGATGCTGGCGCTGTGCCGGGGTTACAAATCGCCCACGCCGGTATGAAAGCAAGTGCTAACAAACCGTGGGAAGGCGATGACCACCTGCCGGTAGACCACCCTGATGCCTGGGAAACCATTGCACCGTCAGCCGTAGCATTTGGAACAGACGCCCTTAATCGCGTCCCCCGCGCCATGGAGAAATCCGACATACAGCGCGTCCAGAATGATTTCGTCGCCGCAGCAAAACGTGCACTGGATGCAGGTTATGAATGGCTGGAACTGCATTTTGCGCATGGCTATCTTGCGCAAAGCTTTTTCTCCCGCCACACAAACCAGCGCGATGATGAATATGGCGGCTCTGCAGAGAATCGTGGCCGCTACCTGCTGGAAACCATGCGTGCCGTACGTAAAGTTTGGCCTGAAAACCTGCCATTTACGATTCGATTCGGCGTTCTTGAATTTGACGGCCATGACGAAGAAACCATGATGGAATCGATCGCCTTGACCAAAAAATTCAAAGAAGACGGTCTGGATTTCATGAGTGTCTCAATGGGATTCTCGACACCCAAGGCCAATATTCCATGGGGTCCTGCCTTTCTGGCGCCATACGCAAAACGCATCAGAGACGAAGCAGGTATTCCTGTCGGGTCAGCCTGGGGTTTCGATACACCGTCCCTTGCCGATTCTGCCGTTCGCAACGAAGAACTAGATATAGTATTTGTCGGACGCGCTCATTTGGTTAATCCGCATTGGGCATATCGCGCTGCTTTGGACCTCGGCATAAAAGAACCTGAGTATATCTTGCCGAATCAGTACAAGTTTTGGTTGGAGCGTTATAAGATGAAAGACGCATAGAGTCGTAAAGAGGCTCTATTTTAAATTAACCGGAAGCAAAAATAGTATTATGTCCGAAAGACAAGGCAGCACATTTGGGTTTATCTCGCGTTTCAATCACTGGACCGTGGCCCTAGTATTCATTGGTATGCTCTGCCTGGGCTTTTATCTTGAGTTCGGTGGTTTGGAGCGCGAAGCCAAAGGGCCGCTGATGGGCATTCATAAATCTGTCGGCACACTATTTCTGGTATTTGCGCTATGGCGCGTATTGTGGCGAATCGTTCAAGGCTTCCCACAAGATATAGCGGTATTTCCGGCATGGCAGAAAATATCCGCCCGAATCGTACACTGGCTTTTACTGCTATCTGTGATCGCAATGCCGCTATCAGGTGCTTTAATGAGCCTGTTTAACGGCCGCGACATTGATATTTTTGGCTGGTTCCGCGTTCCGGCACAGGATAAGAACGAGTTAATTAGCGGTATTGCCCACGAGATCCATGGCACAGCGCCATATATCATCGTCGCGCTCATCCTGCTGCACCTGGGTGCAGCGATCAAACATCAATTTATTGATGGGGATAGAACACTAGGAAGAATGCTGGGGTCACGATAAAAATCCGAAATAATCTGGGATTTTTTAAAAACTATATATTGACGTCAGAATCTCAAAAATATACCATATCTAGTGTCAGTTAGCTTTTTATTCCGTAGAGAGCTTTCCCAAAAAATTCAAAATTTTAACCACGAAAAACCATGGGTTGGTTTCCGTTTTCTTGACTGTCCGGACCCGTGATAAACCAGAGGAACTGAGAATGATTGTCGTTTACACCACACCCGCTTGTGTGCAATGCACAGCTACTACAAGAGAATTAGATCGCAAAGGTATCGCTTACGAATACATTGATCTAACAAAAGACGAGAGCGCAATGGACATGGTTAAAGGCCTTGGCTATATGCAGGCCCCTGTCGTAGTAGCGGGTGAAGATCACTGGTCAGGCTTTCGCCCTGACAAAATCAGCACTCTGGCAACAGCGTAAACTGCCGGAGCCTTATCAAAGGACTAGTAAATGGAACCCCTTATCGTCTATTACTCAAGCCCTTCTCTCAACACACACCGATTCGTTGAGAAACTAGGGATTCAGGCGATAAGAATTCCAACGTCCATGAAAGTGGATATGGAGCAGATCAAACAACCTTATGTATTGATTTGCCCTACCTACGCCGATGACGACGGCTCTAAAGCTGTCCCGAAACAAGTCATCAAATTTTTAAACGAACCGCAAAACCGTAAACTGATGGTCGGTGTTATTGCATCAGGGAACAGAAATTTCGGCGATAAATTTGCCTATTCAGGCGATGTTATAGCCAGAAAATGTAGCGTGCCGATTCTTTACCGATTCGAGCTCAGTGGAACACCTACAGATATTTTAAAAGTACAAACAGGAGTGTATAAACTATGGAAATCCTTGGAACAGACGATGTCGCCGAAAAAACAGCAATTGCAGAAGATGCGACACCGGACACAGTAGAAAAACCGAAGAAACTGGAATCTGATATGGGCCTTCCACTAACACAGAAAAAGCCATCCAGCACGGCTGAAGTTCTAGCGCGCGAAGCAGACAAGCAGCGCGTACAAGAACAAGAATCGCAGATGGATTACCACGCAATGAATGCGATGCTGAACCTGTATGATGCTGACGGTAAAATCCAGTTCGACATGGACAAAAAAGCTGCACGCCAGTTCTTCCTGCAGCACGTTAACCAGAACACTGTCTTCTTCCACAATCTGGAAGAAAAACTCGGCCACCTTGTTATGCAGGGCTATTACGAAGGCCACGTATTGGAGCAATATGAATTTGACTTCATCCGTGATCTATATGATTACGCCTATGGCAAGAAATTCCGTTTCCAGACATTTCTGGGGGCCTATAAATACTACACAAGCTACACATTGAAGACGTTCGACGGTCAGCGCTACCTTGAGCGTTACGAAGACCGTGCCGTCATGGTGGCTTTGACACTGGCACGCGGTGATGAATCAATGGCGCGCCACCTGGTTGATGAAATCATTTCAGGCCGTTTCCAGCCTGCAACACCGACATTCCTGAATGCCGGTAAAAAGCAGCGCGGCGAACTGGTATCTTGCTTCCTGATGCGCATCGAAGACAACATGGAATCAATCGGCCGCTCTATTAACTCTGCGCTACAACTATCCAAGCGCGGCGGCGGTGTAGCCCTTCTGCTATCTAACATCCGTGAGTTTGGCGCGCCGATTAAAAAGGTCGAAGGCCAGTCATCAGGCGTTATTCCTGTCATGAAACTGCTGGAAGACTCATTCTCTTACGCGAACCAACTAGGTTCACGTCAAGGCGCCGGCGCTGTGTACTTGCATGCCCACCACCCTGACATTCTGCGCTTCCTTGATACAAAGCGCGAAAACGCTGATGAGAAGATTCGTATTAAAACATTGTCTCTGGGCGTGGTTATTCCTGACGTGACATTCGAACTCGCCAAGAATGACGACTATATGTACCTGTTCTCTCCTTATGACGTTGAGAAAATCTACGGTGTACCGTTCTCTGAAATTTCAGTGACTGAAAAATACGAAGAGATGGTCGAAAACCCACGCATTCGTAAGAAGAAAATCAAGGCACGTGAATTCTTCAAGATCATTGCCGAGATCCAGTTTGAATCAGGCTACCCTTACATCATGTTCGAAGACAACGTGAACAAGGCCAACCCGATTGACGGCCGTATCACAATGTCCAATTTGTGTTCTGAAATTCTGCAGGTCAGCGATGCCAGCACATTCCACCCGGATCTGGGCTACAAGCATATGGGTTCTGACATCTCCTGTAACCTTGGCTCGATGAACATTGCCAAGGCGATGGAATCAACAGACTTCGGTAAAACAGTTGAAACAGCGATCCGTTCCCTGACAGCCGTATCTGATATGAGCAATCTGGAATGTGTGCCATCAATTGCCAAAGGTAACAGTCGTTCACACGCGATCGGTCTGGGTCAGATGAACCTGCATGGTTACCTTGCAAAAGAGAGCATCCACTACGGTTCTGAAGAAGGTATCGACTTCACAAATATGTACTTCTACACAGTGACTTACCATGCGGTGAAGGCATCTAACAAAATCGCGATTGAGCGCGGCGAAACTTTTGCCGACTTCGATAAATCAAAATACGCCAGCGGCGAATACTTTGATAAATACACTGAAAAAGAATGGACGCCAGCAACAGCAAAAGTTGCAAAACTGTTCAAAGATGCAGGCATCCACATCCCAACCCAGAAAGATTGGGAGAAACTGAGAAAGTCAGTCATGGAACACGGCATTTACAATGCGTATCTGCAGGCAGTTCCACCGACAGGCTCTATCTCCTACATCAACAACTCGACATCCTCGATCCACCCGATCGTATCCAAAATTGAAATCCGTAAAGAAGGTAAAATCGGCCGCGTTTACTACCCTGCCGCCTACCTGACGAATGACAATCAGGAATACTATCAGGACGCATACGAGATTGGCCCTGAAAAGATCATCGACACATATGCCGCAGCAACGCAGCACGTTGATCAAGGCCTGTCACTGACACTGTTCTTCCCGGATACAGCTACAACCCGTGACATCAACAAGGCGCAAATCTACGCATGGAAGAAAGGGATCAAAACGATCTACTACATCCGTCTGCGCCAGATGGCTTTGGAAGGTACAGAAGTACAGGGCTGCGTATCCTGCTCCCTGTAAGGAATAAGAAACAAAAAGTAATAAGAAAATAAAGAGGTAGTACAATGAGTGCTGAAGCAAAAAAGGTCAAAATTTCGCCGGAAAATGATAATGCGGTTAAGCTAGACCGTATTAAGGCGATCAACTGGAACCGTCTGGTCGACGAAAAAGATCTGGAGGTTTGGAACCGCCTGACATCTAACTTCTGGTTGCCGGAAAAAGTGCCGCTATCCAACGACGTACAGTCATGGGGCACACTAACAGGTGACGAACAGCGTCTGACAATCCGTGTTTTCACAGGCCTGACCCTGCTGGATACAATCCAGAACGCGGTAGGTGCACCAACATTGATGCATGATGCGATTACACCACACGAAGAAGCTGTGCTGTCTAACATCTCCTTCATGGAAGCTGTGCACGCGCGTTCATACTCATCCATCTTCTCGACATTGTGTTCTATGCGCGATGTAGATGATGCGTATATCTGGAGTGAAGAAAACGAACATCTGCAACGCAAATCAGACCTGATTATGCGTGAATACAAAACGCAGAACGCTATGCACCGCAAGATCGCTAGCGTGTTCCTGGAGAGCTTCCTGTTCTATTCAGGATTCTACCTGCCAATGCACTGGTCTAGCCGCGGTAAGCTGACAAACACAGCTGACTTGATCCGCTTGATCATTAAAGACGAAGCCGTACATGGTTACTATATCGGCTATAAATTCCAGAAAGCGTTCAACGAAGCAACGCCGATGGAGCAAATGGAAATCCGTGACTACGCGATCTCCTTGCTGATGGATCTGTATGATAACGAAATCAAATACACAGAAAGCCTGTATGACGGCGTGGGCCTGACAGACGAAGTCAGAACATTCCTGCACTACAACGCGAACAAAGCACTGATGAACCTTGGCTTTGATCCGATGTTCCCTGCTGAAATCGCCAGCCCTAACCCGGCCATCATGGCATCACTGTCACCGAACGCGGATGAAAACCATGACTTCTTCTCTGGCTCAGGCTCTTCCTACGTGATGGGTAAAGCAGAAGAAACAGAAGACGAAGACTGGGACTTCTAATTAGCTTTAATCTTATAAAGACACAAAAACAGGTTTGTTAGCCACAGCGACAAACCTGTTTTTTTATGGCCGAAGATTATGCATGTTTAATTTGCATAACGCGGTTAATTGATGATAGGTTACCCCCCTAACAGGAGACATGAAAAATGCTAGGTCACATTCCCGAAGGCATGACAGAAGACACTGAACTATTATTCGTCAGCCCATACCATCCCGAAGACATGGAAGAAGCGATGCTCTCAGGCGGCGGTGAGGATTTATTGATCAAAGCATTTGAAAATGCCGCTAGACGCGACCCTGATTTTGAAAACTACTATGCCACCATCGAAGATATTGCCTTTGAATTCGGCCTGACAGCTTACATCGCAGCACAGGACGTAGCATTTTTTGACGGTGATAAGGACAAGCTCGCACAAGCTTACGATAAACTGTGCGAAACCTATTACTGCCACTACAATACAATCGGCAGTTTCGTTGACTTCAACAACGACCCTGACATCGAAAAAAATCTCGATATTCCTGAGAAAAAACCCCGTTTGAATTAACGCCAGCCCTTAAGCTTTGCTGACGTTAACTTCCATATAATCAAGGTTATAAGCGCGAATGCCCAGCTCGGACAAATCACCGCCGAGCTCTTCGTGGTTGCGACGTAGACGTATACCAACCAGTGACTTCATGCCGCCCCATAGCAGCAAGCTTACAGTGCTGACAAATGCCCCCGTGGCAAGAATACCAACCATTTGCACCCATAAAATCGCTTCAGGATTGCTCAGCGTTACAGCAAGCGTTCCCCAGATTCCTGCGGCCAAATGCACAGGGACCGCACCGACAACATCATCAATTTTCAGTTTCTCTAGTGCCATGGCTGCCGCATACATAACGCCCCCGCCAATCGCACCGATTACAATCGCAAGCCCGATAGAAGGTGCTAGTGGTTCTGCTGTGACAGCCACCAGACCGGCAAGCGCACCGTTCAGCGCCATACCGATATCAACCTTACGGCTTTTCAAATAGCTGATCAGCAGGATGGCACATACACCGCCCGCAGCCGCCATATTTGTATTGGCAAAAATCTTGCCTACGGCCATCGCATCATCACGGGACGCAATCGCCAACTGTGAACCGCCATTAAAGCCGAACCAGCCAAACCACAGAATAAACGTTCCCAGCGCCGCCAATGGCAATGAAGACCCATGCAGAGGACGCGCTTTACCGTTTTCATCAAAACGGCCACGGCGAGAGCCCAGCATAATCGCGCCCATCAGAGCCGCCCAGCCGCCAACACCGTGTACAATAGTAGAGCCGGCAAAGTCTTTAAACCCTAGCTCAGCAAGCCAGCCGCCGCCCCATGTCCATGCACCGACCAGCGGATACATAAAGCCTGTCAGGAAAATACAAAACACAGAGAAAGGCCAAAGCTTGATACGCTCTGCCAACGCGCCCGACACAATCGATGCCGCCGTCGCTACAAATACCATTTGGAAAAACCAGCCTGCCGCTGATGAATACGCCGCGTCAGCCGCGTCTTGAGGCATGAACAGGCCGACGTGGCCAATAAAGCCACCGTCGACACCGTCATACATTAGATTAAATCCCGCCAGATAGAACATAATCCCTGCAATGGCATATAGCCCGATGTTTTTGACGAGAATGACTGCTACAGATTTACTGCGGACCATCCCTGCTTCCAGCATGGCAAAGCCAGCGGCCATCAACATGACCAATGATCCACAAAAGAGAAGGAAAAACGTGTTCAGAACATAAGCTGTATCTGCATTTATACCCGTATCAGTCATTCTCACACATCCTCATTATAGTTTTTTAGTTTCACTCACCTATTTCAACTCGCTCGCACTCACGATTCGAGATATGCATTTTCTGCATATCTATTATGCAATAGTGCAAAGCAGCGCTCAGAGTCAAGAATAAATTTGTGCAGATGCTCATTAAATACGGAAAACTTTACAAAGGCATGAACTAGGACTAAGGAAAAACCATGAAATACAAACTGAAATACATGGCATTGACCGCCTTCTGCGCTGCCGCCGCGCCCGCATAGTCTACGAACGCAGCCTTGGCACAGATTACTTTGACCTCTCCGATCAGATAAGTACCCTGAACCGCAAATACGGCTACAGTAGCGTAAGCCAAGCCATCGGCGGATACTTCCCTTAAAAGATTTTGATTAATAGGCGCGATTGATTACAAAAGTGATCAAATCTTTAAGCGCGATGCCCAATTCACTATCGCGGGCTGCGGCAGGCAGGCTGTCCAGAGCGGCGATCGCTTTCGCGGCATAGTCTTCGGCCAGTTTCACGCCTTTATTCAAACTGTCATGCGCGATCATGATGTCCATGGCGCGGGCAAGGTCGCCGTCTTCCTGATTAAGCTCGCCCATTGTACGTGTCCAGAAGGCGCGCTCATCATCACTCGCATTTTCCAGCGCGATCAGAACAGGCGCGGTCATCTTGCCTTCGCGGAAATCATCGCCGATGGCCTTGCCGAGCTTTTCCTGCTCCGCATTATAATCCAGCACATCGTCAATGATCTGGAAGGCAATCCCCAGCGCCATACCGTATTCGGCCAGCGCGGCTTGTGCCTGTTTATCCTGCCCCGCAATGACTGGGCCGATCTCGCACGCCGCTGCGAACAGGGCCGCCGTCTTCGCACTGACCACCTCGATATAATCATCCATGGATGTTTCAAGGTTGTTGGCTGTCGTCAGCTGTTTGACCTCACCCTGCGCGATAATCGCGGATGCATCAGAAAGAATGCGCAGCACTTCAAGCGAGCCATCCGCCGTCATCAACTGGAACGCGCGCGAGAATAAAAAGTCACCGACCAGCACACTCGCCTGATTACCAAAGACAAGGTTCGCCGCTTTTTGGCCGCGACGCTCATCACTGCCATCCACCACATCATCATGCAGCAGCGTGGCGGTATGAATAAATTCAACAGACGCCGCCAAACCAAACGGGCGATCTGTGCCCGCATCAAACATACGCGTACAGGCCAGTGTTAAGAGCGGACGAATACGTTTACCGCCAGAGGCGATCAGATACCCTGCCAGCTGCGGAATCATCGGCACATCGGACTGCATATGATCGATAATAGATTTGTTAACCGCCTTCATGTCATCATGAAGAAGAGATGACAAACGCTCCAAGGGCGTTTGCTCGGTATCGGTATTTTGTTGTTTTGCGCTATTGGCCATGTTAGTTGATTAGAACAACAGGGACATTTGCGCAAGGATTAAGGCGCTTTAAAGGTAAAAATATGAAAGCAATTTTTAACAGCACCTGCATCGTCACGCTCGCAACAGTCGAAAATATCTTGCGCAGCAACGACATAGACGTATTCCGCCACGGCGTGCATACCAGCAGTCTGTTCGGCAATGCTTTTGCGTTAATGCCCGTATCCTTGATGGTGCGAGAGAACGAATTCAACCGTGCCGCCCGTCTATTGCGCGAAGCCTCCCGCGAAATGAGTTTGGCAGAACTGCTGCCAAGCTGTGATACAGAACAACCAAGCTTCTTCAGACCGTGACCACCCAAACCGAAAAAATCCATCTTCTCGACAAAAAAGTAACACTGTGGCAGCAAATCGGCGGCTATAAAGCCTCAACCGATTCAGTACTGGTCGCCGCCGCCTGCCCAGCGAAAGCAGGTCAAACCGTCCTTGATATGGGCTGCAGCGCAGGCAACATCACATACCCTCTGCTATGGCGCATCCCCGAAGCCATCGTCACAGGCATTGATATCCAGACAGAATATCTGGCACTGGCAGAACAGAATAAAGACGAAAACAACCCCGATTATCATGCGCGTTTTATTCACGGCGATATCCGTACCTATAGGCTGGACGATGCCAAAGACCGCTATGACCATGTGGTGACCAACCCGCCATATCTGGAAACAGGCAAACATCTGGTATCCCCCAATGACGGCATCGCCGATGAAAACATCCAGACTTTAAAAGAATGGCTGGATACAGCCCATGCAGTTTTAAAATCAGGCGGTACACTCACCCTCATCCACCGTGCTGATATGCTGGACCAGATTATCCAGCGCCTCGGCAAACGGTTTGGCGCGGTCGAGATCATCCCGATCTATACAAAACCGCACCGCGATGCCAAACGCGTAATCGTGCGTGCCATCAAGGATCGCAAAACCCCCGCCCGCCTGCGCGAATCCCTCTTGCTGCAAAATGCTGATGACACATACACGCAGGCCGCCGATAATATCTTGCGTGGCGGCGCCCCTATATTATAGTAGGACGCATGAAAGACCACATCCGCAAAGCCGCAAAGCTCCTGAAATCAGCCCCGATCATCGCAGATTTTCAGGTGTGATTGCAGATAGCTCCATGAAGCGCGGCGGCATCAGCTACGCCAAATATGCGTCCCTGCTAGACAAAGCCTTTGATAAGCACGAAATCAGCGCCGTTGCCCTGATCATCAATTCACCGGGCGGCGCGCCGGCGCAAACCTCATTAATCGCCAACCACATTCGCCGCCTTTCCGAAGAAAAAGACTTACCCGTCTACGCCTTTGTAGAGGACGTGGCGGCCTCTGGCGGGTACTGGCTGGCTTGTGCCGCGGATGAAATTTACGCGCAGTCCACATCCATTGTCGGATCAATCGGCGTAATTTCCGCAAGTTTTGGATTTGAAGACTTCATTGCAAAACACGACATCCATCGCCGCGTTCACACGTCAGGCAAAGAAAAATCCTTCATGGATCCGTTTACCCCTGTAAGCAAAGCCGATCTGGATCGTCTAAAATCAATCCAAAAAGACATTCATGAGCGTTTCATCGACTGGGTGTCAGAACGCCGTAGCGATAAATTAAACGCTAAAAACAAAGACTTGTTCGAAGGTGGATTCTGGGCAGCAGAAACCGCGCAGGAATTAGGCCTGATTGACGGCATAAACGATGTTTACAGCTTCGCCAAAACCAAATGGGGCAATGATGTAAAACTGATTGATATGTCACCTGAAAAGAAATCAATCATGTCCCTCATACCCTTCGGCGGAAAACTCGAAGCCACACGCATGAATATCGCAGAAGATATTCTAGACGTTGTCGAGACCCGCAGTGAATGGTCACGCTACGGCTTATAATCCAGCGCAGGAGCAATCAGCACAGCATCTTCGGCCTTTGCCATTTCCGCAGCACGGCGTTCGGCACGTAATCTTTTAATGATATCCGGCGTATCTTCCTCGCGAATATATTCCACGGCAGGCTTGAACGCATCTTGCAGCGCCTGCGCATTATCTGCCACGCGCTGCCCCACATTTTCCAGTGGCTCCAGCAAACCGTATTTATCCAGCCCGTCCTGTACGCGGGGCCAGAACATGGATAACTGCCAATCAATCTCGCTTTTAATATCTGTCCAATGAAACATGATGTCCTCCCTTATTTATTATTTTGACGGTCTTATGTTTTTTTGATGATGCCTATTTCGGCTTCAGTGCAGGCAAATCCATAAACGCCCGCCGCGCCTCCAATTCATCATAAATGCGGTAAACTGTTTTTTCGCTCGGCGCCCATAACACCGCATGTAATTCATAATCTACATACGGATGACCCGCTGCGACCTTCTCGTTAAAATAACGGCGCAGTGACGGCGGATAGGTACTCTGTGATTCAGGGGCATAAAATTCCTGACGGATATAATCCTGTAATTCATCGATCAGCGGATAATTAATCGTCTTATCAATCCAAGCCTGCAAATCATCAGGATTAAAACCCGACACCACGCCATGCAGAAATCCGCGCAACTCATACCAATGCGCACGATCAAAACTAACATCGCGTAATTCAGGATTAAGCAGGATAAACGTATCAGCCAGGTTTTCAGCCAAGGCGAAACGTTCCGCAATTCTCGGTTTCTGCTCTGCCAGATCACTGGTCAGACGCGTTTCTAAAAGACAATCATCCCAAAGCTCCAGCAAACCGCTCTTCCACATGGCTTGCTCGACGGCCACCATGCTCATACCATTCGGCATACGCCACGAACGGCCGATATTTCTGTCCTCCATCTGGAACAGACGCTGAAATTTCAATGCAGGATAAGTGTCATCTTCCGCAGGCGGAAAAATCTTTGCTTCTCTCATATACGTAAAACTCCCTATAACCTTGATAGGCGATAGGGAGCATTACGTCAAACGGTTTCAAAAATTAAAACGCAATAGGGTATTGCTGATACACAGCCTTAATATCATTCAGCACCGCTTCGGACAGCTTCACATCCCATGCGCCGATATTGGTTTTCAGCTGCTCCATGGATGTCGCACCGATAATTGTCGCCGTCGTAAACGGCTTGGACAGCGTAAAGGCCAGCGCCATCTGGTTTACATCCAGACCATGCTTTTCCGCAACCTGCATATAGCCTTCTGTAGCCGCCTGCGCTTGATCCGGCACCCAAGATAGCACCGCGTGTCCCCTCAGGCATTTTACCGCCTTGGTACTTACCGCTCAGAATACCTGTCGCCAGTGGTGACCACGCCAGCAGGCCGACCTGCTCGTAATAATTCATCTCGGCATGATCGGTATCATACTGACGGCGCAGCAGGCTGTATTCATTCTGTGCCGTCACAACTTCAGGCAGACCATGTTCACGTGCCAGTTCCAGATACTGCATCGTACCCCAGACACTTTCATTGGACAGGCCGATGTGACGAATTTTACCCGCCTTCACCTGCTCGCCCAGCGCTTGCAGCACTTCCAGCATATTATCGCGAACCTTCTCACGGCAGTCTTTGTCATACGGATTAAAGCCCCAGAAATTCTGGAAGTGATAACTGCCGCGGTTCGGCCAGTGCAGCTGGTACAAATCAATATAATCGGTTTGCAGGCGCTTCAGGCTACCCTCAACCGCTTGCTCAACGCTCTGGCGATCAATCTGGCGACCATCACGAATCCATTTCACGCCATTACCGGCGATCTTGGTCGCCAGCACGACCTGATCACGCTTGCCCGTCTTGGCAAACCATGTACCGATGATCTCTTCGGTCTTGCCTTGTGTTTCAGGTGTCGGTGGCACGGCGTACATTTCTGCCGTATCCCAGAAATTCACGCCCTCACCCAGCGCATAATCCATCTGTTCATGACCTTCGGCTTCGGTATTCTGGCGCCCCCAAGTCATTGTCCCAAGACAAATACGGCTGACTTTTACATCGGTTTTCGGCAGTGTTGTATATTGCATTTCAAGTTCCTTGTTACTGAGTTCCGATCCAAACTTAGTGTGCACGGCACAAATGTCAATTAGTGTAAAAAATTGACACCAAATCATCGCGATCCTATAGTGCGCGAAACATTATGAATAATACAAGACCATACGAACGGGGATGATCATGGCTGACGACAAATCTCAAAAAGATTCTTTAAAATACGTTGTGACGACTGCAGCATTAAAGGCGACAGCCACATATCTCTGGCCTTTTACAAATGGGCGTTGGTCAAGACCAAGAATACCAACCCTACGCGAAGCGTTCCATGCCGCCGTCAAAGGCACATTGAACACATTCCGTTTCGCAGGGATATTGACAGGCGTATATATCGCCAATCAAATCATCCAGCCGGCTACAGCAACGTTCTTTGACTCTGCCGAAGACTTTCTCACAGCACAAAATATCGATCCTGATATTGCCGCAGAATTATCGGATAATCAGATCTACATCCGCCCACATACATTCTGGGGACGCGCCCATGAACTTGGTGATTTTCCAACCATCGCAGGCGCTATAGGAAGATATTTCATGCCAATTGACGAAACAAACGCTATGGACTTCCGCCGCGGTATGATGAACCCTTTAAACGGGCGCTTTTTCAACCAATGCCACGTCACCCTTCAAGGTGAGAGCGTAACAGCAGCCGACACCCTGAACATGCTCGCAGGGAGAGGCACGTTAACAGCTAAACGTACACCGCTGGAAAACGTCCCGCTAACAGACGAACAGTCGCGTGTTGCTGTCGCCATGCATGAATTTGCCCATTGCCACACGGATAACATTGCCGATATCACTCTGGCCGAAGCCGATGCCGATTTGCGCGGCCTGAGCATGGCATCTGAGGTCTATGATAATCCGGAGATTTTTACCGCGATCATGTATGCCCGTGCACTTAATACAAGCAACAGCCTGCACAACACATCACTATATCTTGATGAAAACCGTGGCACAGATACACGACCAGACACCGCTGATAACGACGACCTGTCCTTATCCATAATTTTCGGATCGGGTGCCAGCGGCCCCACAGAAGATGTCTTCGATCTAGCCCGTATATATAGCAACGGTACATTCCCATCATTCAACAAAGTCTTACAAGCGCGCATCTTAAATTCAATGTTAGAAGAACACGGACAGCTTTTATCTGAAGATGCTCGTAGACGGGGAGAGTTATTCGTAGAAGCCGCAGAATACTTCTTCCCGAGCAAAGCCGATTTTATTGATCAGCCTTGGCAGGATTTTGTCATTACGCCCGCTGCCCCATAATCGGGCTTTCGAATAATCTATTCTGTGTTATCCTTGTATTCGCAAAAAATTCAGGGATAACGACCATGAACTCTTCCGATAAATATGTCCTGTTGGGCGCACTGAGTTTCTTCTTCATCTGTATGGCATTGGCATTAGTCTGGCTAAAAGGTCAGGCAAGCGAAACCAATAGCTATATGCCATCAATTGACAGACAGCAGACACAGCCGCTTCAAAATGCCCAGCGCAGACAAAGCGCTATGCCTGAAAGCGTATTACATTACTCCAGCGATGAGATGGTTAATCGCAACACTGTGGAATGTATGCTGGAGCCTGAATACAAAAATTTGGTGAATGCCAGTATCGTCGAGCAAGGCTATAAACTGGCTATTGTCGGTAATCTTAAAGGCGACCACATGGAAATCTACACCCATGACGACGGCAAGTTTTTCGTCGTTGCCAAAGGCCCGGATGCGATCGGCAATTCCGAAGCCTGTATCGTCGCTGAAGGTGAAGGCTGGCTGCCTATGAACCAGTAGGATTTATAGCTGGTTTTTCTTTCTCAATCTTTCAAGAAAGCGTGCAGGGTTTACGGACGCTGCGCTATCCTTGCCAATAGATAACGGTGCGCCGCTCAGTATATCGGCAATGACAAACCCGCCCATCAATGATGACAATATCCCGTGCGAGCCATGCCCTGCACTGATATATAAGCCCTCATGATCTTTATCATCGCCGCTCTGCCATGAGGCATAATCAGGCACACTACCAATCAAAGGCCAGTGATCTTGTGTGGCAACACGCAGTCCCGCGCGGTGGTCGACCACCTCCAGACTATCCTTAAAAGACGGCACCACAGCGCAAATTTTCTCAATATTATCCTGATCATCTTCGGGCGCAATATCCGTATCATCCCGCCACTTCTGGAATGTCGAGCCGCATATCATCTCGCCATCCCCCAGCGGCGCGGCATACCCGCCATAACATAAAGCCGTATTAAACCCCGCGCCCGTCAATGTGCATTTGGTAATCTGCCCGCGCACCGTATGAACAGGCAGCCATTCAAGCCCGTCCATATTCACAACACCCGCCCCGCACGTCAACACAGCCGCATCGAAATCGCGACCATGAACGCGCCAGCCATCACCATGACGTTCAGGAATGACAGACGCATTCAAAACAACCTCGATATTCTGCGCGTACGCCTCGCATAATTTGGCAGGACTTACAGCACCCGAGTCAGGTAAAAACAGGGCTGAATACTCAAGCGGCACACCTGCAATATCGGACGCCTCATCTACATTTACAATACGCAGATGATCTTCATGCCAGCCCCAATTTTCCCATAACGCACTGTATCGTTTTTCCTTCTCAGGGCTATTCACCAAATGCATAGCGCCAATCGGCGCAAACCCAATATCCTGACTCGCTTGCAGCAAAGTCATCTGACGATAGGCCATCGCGAAAGCCGACGCATAGTAATCAGACTCGCTTTGACGCTGCGCTGTGAAGCGCGGATTATAAAGTCCCGCCATATTTCCCGACGCGCCTGATGCTAGCGTTGCGCCCGCCTCGAAAATCACAGGCTCAATCCCGTATTGTTTCAACGCATAAGCACAAGACGTTCCAGCGAGACCGCCGCCTATAATAGCAACAGACTTAACCTGCGACACTTTCACAGCATCAAACGCCTGTTCACGGCGGGCTGTGATCATTTCGCGCTTACGCCCGAATCCGCGCACTTTGGTCACCTCGAAACCGATATCGGCAATCGCACGCTTCACAAACCCTGCGGCCGTAAATGTCGCAATCGAACTATGTGGCCCGCTTAAGCGATCGATGCCGCTAAACAATGCCTCCGACCACATATCCGGATTTTTAGACGGGGCAAAACCATCCAGAAACCACGCATCAACACCGCGCGGAATTGATAAGCGCGGCATCGCCTCGTTCACATCATCAAAGATCAGAGTCAAACGGATCTGCGCAGAATATATGATACGGTGAAATCCCGCGACTCGCAGCGGATACTGTGCGAGCATGCGCTCTAGCGGCTCACCGATATCATCATGCCATGACTGCAAGCCCTCGCGTATCGTATCCTTATCCAGCGGGTATTTTTCAAATGAAATGAAATCCAGAGTCTGACCATCTGTTGCCGTTGCTTCGAACGCCTTAACGGCCGCCAGAAAATTCAGTCCCGTACCGAAACCTGTTTCAACAATCGTAAAGTGATCTTTACCCCGCCAAGCTTGCGGCAAGTCGTTACCGTCCAAAAACACGTGCCGCGTTTCTGCCAGACCGTCTTCGGGCGAAAAATAGATATCGTCGAAGCGTTGATTATATAACGGTTCTCTCATAGTATTATACCTGCACGGTTTCACCGCATCCCTTACAGGAGTTCTTTTAGCATGCGCATTCTGTTTCTGACACTTTTTCTTGCAATCACCACGCTCAGCCTGCCTGCCGCAGCGCAAATGAGCAACGGCACAGATACGGATTTCAAGATCACCGTCAAATCCCGCGATGCTAAATTTATCGGCACTTCAATGGGCGGCGCGCGCGTCATGATCGTTGACAAACGTACCGGTGACACCATCGTTGAAGGCGTAACAACAGGCGGTACTGGTGACACGGCGACTATCATGAAAGACACCTATGAACGTAACCAAGTTTACTTCACAGACGGTGCGGCAAAATTCGAATTCTCTTTGGAAATTCTTGAACCTATGCCCGTCACAGTCACCGCAACAGCCCCGCTGGCACAGGGACAAAGTCTTGCCACCGTCAGCGAAGATATGATCCTGATCCCGCTGAAAGACTATACTTCAGGCAACGGCATCATGCTGGAACTGCCGGGCTTTGCCGTTGATGTGCTATCGCCGCCCGCACACCGCAAACTGCCGCATTCCCCGGATCGCCCGATTACAGTAACGGCCAATGTCATCAAAATGTGCGGCTGCCATATCGCCGAAGATTCACCATGGCCACCTGAAAATTATGAGGTTGAAGCTCATGTATACGTGAACTCGCTTTACATCACATCAACGCCTCTGGAATTCACAGGCGAGCCTGGAATCTACGAAACAAACTTGAAGATTCCACAGCCAGGTACATTTAGAATTGTCGTGACTGCCTTTGACCCCGTCACAAAAGAAGGCGGCATGGACACAACCACAATCGTTTTGGAAAAACAGAAAGAACCCGCATCTAATGAGCAACAGTAATCCCCTGCTGACAATATCCGAGCAGCCAAACCACGCCCCTGACTTTAGTGTTATCAAAGAAGAGCATTATATGCCTGCCATCCAGCAAGGCATCGAAATGGCACGCGAAAATATTGAAAAGATCAAAGCCAATCCTGATAAACCTGACTTTGAAAACACGATTGTGGCGCTGGAATCATCATCAGAGATGCTCGATAACGCAAGCTCTGTATTCTACAACATGCTGTCTACCAAAGGCACGGATGAGATGCATAATCTGGCTGAACAAATCGGTCCGATTGCCTCTAACTTCTCTAATGACATCATGCATGACGCAGCCCTGTTTGCCCGCGTCAAAGCCGTCTATGATGAAAAAGACAGCCTGCCCCTGACACCTGAACAGCAAATGCTGCTGGATGACACCTATATCGGATTTATCCGCGGCGGTGCAGATTTGAACGCAGAACAAAAACAGCGCCTGCGCGAAATCAGCGAGCGTATGTCCGTTCTGACACCGACCTATATGAACAACTCCAAAAAATCACAAGAAGCCTTCGAGCTTTTTGTCGATAGCGAAGACGAACTGGCAGGCCTGCCCGAAAGCGCCTTAAACGCTGCCAAACACGCCGCCGAAGAAAAAGGCGAAAAAGGCAAGTTTCTGTTCACGCTGGACATGCCTTCATACATGCCTGTCGTGCAATATGCCGATAACCGTGATCTGCGCGAAAAACTATGGCGCGCTTATAACTCCCAAGCCTTCGGCGATGAGTATGATAACTGCGACACCGTACTGGAAATCGTAAAACTGCGCCATGAACGCGCGCAGCTGCTGGGTTACAAAGACCATGCGCATTACGTGCTGGAACGCCGCATGGCCGAAACGCCTGATACTGTGCAGGACTTCCTCGAAACTTTGAAAAAAGCATACAAACCTGCAGCTGAAAAAGATTTTGCGCAGCTCAAAGACTTCGCCGCGAAAAACGGCGGGCCTGAAGAACTGCGTCCATGGGATGTCGGGTATTACAGCGAAAAACTACGCCAGAGCCTGTTTGATTTCTCCGAAGAAGACTTCCGCCCTTACTTCCAGCTCGACAAAGTGATCGACGGCATCTTCGCGCATTTCAGCAAGCTGTTTAACCTGAGCTTCAAAGCCAGCGAAAAATACAGCATCTGGCACGAAGACGTACAGGCCTTCGATGTATACGATAAAACGGATAACAGCTTCCTCGGCACGCTCTATGCCGACTTCTTCCCGCGCCAAGGCAAACGCAGCGGCGCGTGGAAATCAAGCTTCCGTGACCAAGGTATCTTTGGCGGTGAATTACAGCGCCCTGTTATCACCATCGTCTGTAACTTCACCAAACCTGCAGGTGACCAGCCGGCCCTGCTGACCCATTACGAAGTGCAGACCTTCCTGCATGAAATGGGGCATGCCATCCACGCGATGCTATCCAAAGTCACGCACCGCTCCCTCGCGGGTACAAACGTAATGTGGGACTTCGTAGAGCTGCCATCTCAAATTCAGGAAAACTGGGGCTACCAGAAAGAAATGCTCGACGGTTTTGCCGCCCATTACAAAACAGGCGAGAAAATTCCCGAGGAACTGATCCAGAAACTCAACGACGCCAAGAACTTCATGGTGGGATGGGGCGGCTTGCGTCAGGTTAGCCTTGGTTTATTGGATATGGGCTGGCACACAACTGACCCAGCCACAATTAAGGATGTCGCCGCATTTGAAGACAGCATTATGAAGGATGTCACATTCTTCCCGCGCATGGCAGGCCCGATGTCGACCCATTTCGGGCATATCTTCGCAGGCGGTTACGCGGCAGGATATTACAGCTACAAATGGGCAGAAGTGCTGGATGCCGATGCGTTCGAACTGTTTCTCGAGCGCGGCCTATATGATCGCCCGACAGCTGAAGCCTATAAGAACGAAGTCCTGTCCAAAGGTGGCAGCGAACACCCTGTCGTTCTATACCGCCGCTTCCGTGGCCGCGATGCCGATCCTGAGGCGGACGCCGCGTAAATATCTAAATAATACGGTCTTGGGGACAAGATAGGCCCCAAGACTTGTGCGCTGCACACAATCAAGCGAGAATTAAGTTACATTATCAAGGAGATTTCTAATGTCTGAACCACAAAAATTCGATGGCCGTGCCATCATCCAGCAACTCTGGCTTGGTCAAGTGCCACTGTTCCAGACATTCTGGATCTACTACTTTGCCGTCATCGCTGTCCTGCATATTCTGGCAGGTGTTTTGGGCTTTATGGGCCCCATTCTGGTGCTGATGAAAATCATCTGGGCGGGCTTCATGGTCAAGCCAATCTGGCTGGCAGCGGATAAATACGCAGGCGAAAAGCTATGGGCTACGCTCGCTAAAATCGCCGCTATTGTTATCGGCCTCAGCGTGCTGGCCGACCTTCTATACGGAATGGCTTACGCCGTTTAAAGCACTGACATAATCCAGCGATGGGCAAAGTATCCGCAAACCAGCAATACTAGGCCCGTCGCGTATATTCCCCAAAATCCCATCGGAATACGATCTGCCAATAAGAACGGCACAAAGAAAAGCAATGTCAGCGGAATAGCTGCAAAAATACTTTTTGCAAACACAACAGCGTTTTCTGTGTCGCGATACTCCAGATGCGAAAAGGCCAGCGTAATCAACGTTACAAGCGGCAGTGCCACTATAAACCCCGCCAGCTCAGGCTTCTTACCCGACAACCACGACGCAAAAGCGATGATGAGCGCGGATGCCGCCAATTTAAAAGCTGTAAAAAGCATTTCGCAGATGTCCTTCCTGTGCTAAGAAAATTTTAGATATCTGATCATAGCCGCATTTTTGGCACAAGGGGATTGTTAGAGGATACACGGCATGAAAACATTTTTGTCATGGACGGCTTGGCCATTTCTGTTCATCAGCTGCATGCTGATCACTTATTACGGGTTCACAATCGGCCACCCCGTTATTTACTTTAACATTGCCTATGCTTTTCTGATCGTATCCCTGCTGTTCTTGGAACAATACATGCCGCACGAACGCGAATGGAACCTTGATGACGGTCAGCTCTTCGCTAATATCGGTCACACGTTGCTAAGCAAAGGCACAGTGCAAACACTTGTTATCTTTAGCTCTGTCATCGGTCTGGCTACGTTAGTAAAACCAGCTGCCGAAGCTAGCTATGGCATATGGCCGCGTGACTGGCCGATCTGGATTCAGGTCTGTCTCGGTGTTATTGCAGCCGAATTCGGCTTGTACTGGGCACACCGTATCGGACACGAAGTTAAATATTTCTGGCGCTTCCATGCCGTACATCACAGCGTCACGCGCCTATGGATCATCAATACAGGCCGCTTCCACTTTGTTGACAGCCTGTTCAGCATTGTTCTCAGCATGGCAATCCTGCTGACGCTCGGCGCGCCGATGGAAGCGTTAATCTGGCTGTCTGCCATCACAGCTTTTATCGGTATGCTAACCCATTGCAACGTTGAAATGCGTTTCGGCCCTATATCATGGATTTTCAATACACCAGGCCTGCATCGCTGGCACCACAGCCGTAATATGAAGGAAAGCAATAAGAATTACGGCGAGAACATCATGCTCTGGGATCAGATTTTTGGCACATATTTTAATCCTGATCGCCGCCCACCCGTCGATATCGGCACCTTTGTATATATCCCACCAGGCTTTCTAGCGCAGGTTGCCTACCCATTCAGCAAATCTAACCCACTGAATAAAAAGAGAAAAAACGCTAGATAAAATTTAGATAAAATCTAGTTATAAATTGTTTCAAATTTTATATATTTTTCATAACTATTTAATATCATCCCTCTATAATCTAAGATAGAAAAACTGTGGGGACTTAATAAAGTGTTTGAACGTTGCGATTTCTTAATGGGAGCAGGCCACTCAGTGGTCATCGTCATTCCGGCGACCCTTCCCGATGCAGAGACCTATACCGTTTCCGTTAATAACGAATATATTCGTTTTAAGGCGGGTTACGAGGATATTGCCGAAATGGCGTATCCCGGCGGCGAAATTTTCGAGCGCATCGCCAATAACACACAAATCGGACTGGTTGAATATGAGGGCGGCGATTTGCCACCCCATATCACCAATGTCGCCTATGTAGAAGTACGGAGGTCATTGTCATGAGTGGACCTCTAATGATCGGACAGCTTCTTCAGGAAGCTTTAGATAGCAACTCTATGCAACTGATGTCATCAGACGGCAATGAAGGCTCACTGGAGTCAAACCAGCTCGTTGCAGAGCTTCAGGAACAAGGCTTGCAAGTAAAAGTTAGTACGCCTGATACTGTCTGTGCCGCTTTTAACGCAGGGGTCTGCGACATTAAAACGCCGGATCTTGCAACAGGCCCTGAAGCGCCGAAACCAGCCTACGATAACAACGCTGAATTTGGTTTCGCTTAAAAAATCTTGCCATTAATTTACATTTAAGGTTAACTGCCTTCATTCATACAATCGAAGGTAGGCAATATGCGTGAATTCGCTACTAGAAAAGCCTTTATAACAGGGATCACAGGGCAAGACGGCGCTATTTTAGCGCGCTTCTTATTGGACAAAGGCTACACCGTTCATGGTCTGCAGCTGTACAGCGCAACCAACGACACAGAACGCCTTACACAAATTCGAAACAATCCGCGATTTCATTTACACCATGGCGACTTAACAGATGGCGGCAACCTGCATCGCCTTATCAGCACAATACAGCCCCATGAAATCTACAATCTAGGCGCACAAAGCCACGTAAAAGTCAGCTTTGACGTACCCGAGGCCACAGCAAACATTAATGCATTAGGGACTTTACGACTTCTTGAAGCCATCCGCGGAACAGATATCAAGTTCTATCAGGCCAGCAGCTCTGAAATGTTCGGCAGCACAGCAGCGCCCCAGAACGAGAACACAGTCTTTGCCCCTTGCAGCCCCTACGCATCAGCCAAACTTTACGCTTACTGGCTCGTGCACAACTACCGCGACTCATATGGTGTCCATGCCAGCAACGGCATATTGTTTAACCACGAAAGCCCGCTACGCGGCGAGGAATTTGTTACGCGCAAAATTACGCGCAGTGTCGCCGCCATCATTCACGGTACACAGACAGAACTGACAATCGGCAATCTGGATGCCAAGCGCGACTGGGGCCACGCTGCCGATTATATCGAAGGTATGTGGCTGATGTTACAGCAAGACAAACCCGATGATTACGTGCTGGCCAGCGGCCAATCCAAAACCGTGAGCCAATTTATCACTGCCGCTTTTGCGTGTGCAGGCATCCATCTGGAATGGCACGGCGAAGGCACGTAAAACACTTGGCTGGAAACCAAAATTCAGTTTTACGGATCTAGTTGAAGATATGGTGCGCGCCGATCTGGATGCCATCTCAAACACACAGCCACAAGATTATGCCTTACACGCTGCAGAATAAAAAAATCTGGGTCGCAGGACATAACGGCATGGTCGGCAGCGCCATCTGTCGCGCCTTGCAAAACCATAACTGCGAGATCATAACTGCTAATAAAGCCGATCTCGATTTACGCGATCAGCATGCTGTAAATACTTTCATGGCAGACCAGAAACCCGATGCCATTATTCTAGCCGCAGCAAAAGTCGGCGGAATTAAAGCCAACAACGATGAGCCGGCAGACTTTCTCTATGATAATTTGATGATCGAGAGCAATGTCATCCACGCCGCATATAAAAACCAAATTCAAAAGCTGCTATTCTTAGGCTCCAGCTGTATCTACCCGCGCGACGCTACCCAGCCCATCACCGAAGACACGCTACTCACAGCCCCGCTTGAGCCGACTAACGAAGCCTATGCTATCGCAAAAATTGCTGGCATCAAGCTATGCCAGTCCTACCGTGCGCAATATGACTGCGACTTTATCAGTGCTATGCCCTGCAACCTTTACGGCCAAAATGACTATTACGATGCCCAGCGCTCTCACGTCATTCCGGCGCTTATCATGAAAATCCATAACGCCAAACACAATGGCGATAAAAATATAGAACTATGGGGCACAGGTACGCCGCTGCGCGAATTCCTATATGTCGATGATCTGGCTGGCGGGTTATTGCACCTGCTACAAAATTACAGTGAAGCCGCCCCCGTCAATATCGGCAGCAGCACCGAGATTTCTATAGCCGATCTAGCAACCACAATCGCGACTGTAATCGGTTACAACGGCACAATTTCATTCAACCCTGAAATGCCGGATGGTACACCACGTAAACTTATGGACAGCAGCAAAATGCGCGCCATGGGCTGGCAACCGCAAACAACACTTGAAGACGGTCTGCGCAAGACCTATGAATATTATTGTGAACAGGAATCCAGAAAATACGCCGCTTGATCTGGCAGATATAACACCCGTCATACTGGCAGGCGGTATTGGCACGCGCCTATGGCCCATTTCTACAAAACGAAAACCCAAACCCTTCATCAAGCTCTGGCGTAAACGCACATTCCTGCAAGAAACTGCTGACCGCGTCAAAGACTGCGCCGCCCCTTATATAATATGCAGCGCCGACCATAGAGAGCTCGTGACAAGGCAAATTCCGCATGCAGACCAAATCCTTCTGGAACCAGAAGGACGCAACACAGCACCTGCTATCGCCGCCGCAGCGCATTTTTTGGCCCATAAGAGCGACAAAATCATGCTGGTCTTGCCATCCGACCATATTATCAAAGATGTACCGGCATTTTTAACCGCCGGCAGCGGTGCAATCCCCGCCGCGCGCAGCGGCAAGTTAGTCACCTTC
>LWDU01032395.1_pt1 | contig 30298 bp, 50 predicted proteins | sample 727161 | NCBI WGS metagenome assembly LWDU01 (sample SAMN04566230, study PRJNA314399) | hydrothermal vent metagenome | isolation source: deep sea hydrothermal plume seawater | place: Mexico: Gulf of California, Guaymas Basin | collected 2004-07-11
CGCCAACTATCATTATCTATTACATCTGCTATAACTATTTCTTTATTTTGATTAATTCCTACTTCTATTTTCATATCAATTAAATCTACATCAAACTTTTTCCATGCTTTTTCCAATATTTCAAAACAAGGTACCATTAATGACCGTCGAATGTACTCTAATGTCACTGGATCAACTTCTGGTCGAATATACTTTAATGGTTGCATATCATATCGCGGCTGTTTTGGCGGAAAAAGTAACCATGAATTTTCTGTTGGTTCTATTAATGGATCTGTATATACTGTTTCTGTCCACTCACCATCACGCAAATATAAATCTCGTGCTTTATCTTCTGACATCATTTCATTACCAACTATTGCATTTTTATGAAAAAATTCAGTTAATAATGGATTAAATATTTCTGATGATGATTTGGATGGTTCTCTTTTTAAATAACTACCAAATGCTCGCCTACGTATAACACATTCAATAGGAATCATTGTACATTTTTCTGCAATAAATGATGTTTCATTATTTCTTATCTTAAATGCAACAGGTACGCCTGCTTGTTTTAAATGAAACATTACATTACAATTTTGTGTAGTTTTGTCTTGTGCTACTGGTAGGTCTGCTTGTATTGCGGCATCATTTGCCGTAAGGGAATCTTTAGTTCTAATCCGTACTATGCTAGGATCGTCTAAAGATTCTATCTGTTTTGTTTTACCTTCAATTAATGCTTCCATATCCATCTGTTTTAATAGTTGCGTGATATCCCCGATCGTTCATGCTTTTTGCAAATCGATTGGCGTCTTCTCTAGTTTGACAAAATCGTTTATGTACATCTTTTGGATCAGGTTCGACCCATTTTGCTTGTTCCTTCATTTGGGCATGACTACCTTCGAAATAACTTTGGTTATCTTCATTTATAAAATATTCAACCCAAATATTCATCATGTTTCCTCCGTAGACCCAACTACTCTTAATCCCGACCATTTATTTATATTACCGAGATCAAATTCTTTGCCTCTATCTATTAATAAATGTTCTACTTTTGTTGGTTCCATTATTGCTGTATGCATTATAACTTCGTGAGTTGAAAAGTTAGCACAAGAATATACATCAAACTGTACTAATGCGGGCGTTTCTTCGTCCCATATATGAATTGCAACATGTGAAGTTTCGATTGCTACAATACCTGTTATACCTCTATTACCTTCTTTGGTTACATATGCTGTGTACGGCCCTTTGATAATTTTCATATCAATTTTATTAACTAATTCTTTAAGCCATTTTTTAAGTATTCTTTCTTCTTTAATAGGTTTATTAACTTCTGCTCGAACTAACAAATGCTTGTGCTGTGGCATTCATATTACCTCCTATTTAATTTTCTTTCACAATAATCTTCTGGTAATCCACCAGAGCAATTCTTCATAGTAACTTTTACTTTACACATACCACTTATATATTGACACGGAAATAGAGATTGTTTATATTTTTTTTCCTGTATCATACTATTTACTATTATAAACACCGCATAGAAAAACATAATACCAATTATTATTCCAAATGTCCATTTAATTATTCCCACAGATTAATATTTCCACTTATTGTTACTCTTTCTTCTTCTGTTCCATAAAAAGGATTAACTAAATGTTCTAACCATGCAGGAAAAAATAACATTCTTCCTTCATCTTTTGGACTAAGCGGAAACGTACATTTAAAAATCTTACTTGTATCACTCTTTGACCACACAAACGCAAAATTAGATGCAGATGGATAATTTGTGTGGTCAAAGAGTGAATGTTGTTCCTCCCAGTGAGTAGGTATTTTCATAAACACAACAAAAGAACAAAAACCCCTATGACCATGTAAAGGATTAAATTCATATTGTTTCTGATAATTTACCCACAGTTCTTCCAATTTAAATTCTGGTGGGGGTTCTCCATCATCGATATTATTCTGATTCTGATATCGATAGAATATATTTTCAGTTAATTTTTTAAGGGTTGTTTCGAAGAACCAATCATTTTTATCATCTAATAGTTCACTTTTAGAAATATTTCCAGCCAATTCCTTCGAATAATTCTTTTTGTTTTCTTTAGAAATGGCATGCCTGAGAAAATTCATCTCTTCTTCGTTTAATCTTGTATCAATCCATGGTTTTTCGTCCAGGTGGTTTTGGTGTTTGTGCGTTTCAAAATAAGGTTTATCGTTGCTCATTTTCCATTTATAAATTGTTAAGAACAAATCCCATAATACTAAAAACAAAAATAAATGTTCCGATAAAAAACATAATAAGTTTGGTTTGATAGTTCATTATAATGTATTTATTTTGGATTGTTGTAAGTTCCTATCTTAATTAAGGTCTTTGGAAGTGCTAATGGGAAAATGGTTGATGCATACATATCTCCCGCAATTGTAATTCTAGGAGTTTCATATTTGTTGGGCGTTACACCATGAGGAATAAGATTAGGAAATAAAGTTAGGTATCCTTGTTTGTTTGGTACATGAAATGCCTCTTCTTGGTGTTTAATAGGATGATAATACGAAGTAAATGTTTCGGTTGCCTTTATGGTTAAATGAAACCCATAGAACGTGTTATTATGATATGCATGAGAATGTATCTTCATCTTTTCTCCTTGTCGTAACACATTAAACCAACATGTTGTGTACAAGGTTTCCTGCCAGGTTGTGTTATCAGTAATATTAAGAAGACAACAAATACAATCAAAGAGCTTAGTTTTTAACTGTTCCGCAAGATGAAAATCAAACTCCAGAACATTAAAAAAGGGGTGACGCGATGTAACGGAGTTGTCTCCTAATCCGGTTAATCCATCTCCCAATGATGTTCTAAAATTATCTAGAATAATTTGTTCTTGTTTAAGTAAATACTCGTTCCATTCTTCGCATTCCTCTTCAGAAAAAATCTTCTTTTCCATAAAAAGATGTGTATAAGATGGTGCAAAAGGCGTGAGTGGAGGGCTAGATTTCCATCCAAATAGTAATGTACCGTCTGCTTGTTTTTCTTGTATATTAATCATTACGATATATTTATTTTTTATGGTAGGCGTGATTGGACTTGAACCAATGATCTCCACCGTATCAGAGTGGTGTTCTAACCAGCTGAACTACACGCCTGTTGGGTCGACAGACGAGGCTCGAACTCGCAACCTCTGGAATCACAATCCAGTGCTCTACCTATTGAGCTACTGTCAACATTGGCTCCCCGGGCCGGATTCGAACCAGCGACCGGATGATTAACAGTCATCTGCTCTACCACTGAGCTACCGAGGAATGGTAGGGGTTACTGGGATCGAACCAGTGACAATCTGCGTGTAAAACAGGCGCTCTCCCTACTGAGCTAAACCCCTAATATGGCGGTCCCAATGGGATTCGAACCCATGTTGCCGGCGTGACAGGCCGGTGTCCTAGGCCCAACTAGACGATGGGACCAAGATAGAATGGACCTTACTAGCACATGCCTCGGAGCGACCTCCTCTATCTTGCAAGTAGTAAGCCTAGTCCATTCTAGTTCAGGGAACGCTATTCCCTGCTTTGGTGCCAAAAAACCCAGCTCGTTTGCTTAGGGGAAACACACCTTACAGTTTCATCTTTTCTATATCATGTTGTAATAAGGGATGATATAGAAAATATTGGTAGGGAAGACAGGATTTGAACCTGCGACCTCTTCGTCCCAAACGAAGCGTTCTTCCAGACTGAACTACTTCCCTAGGTAAACAAAAAATGATAAAGTTAATCTTTCGTCTTCAGCACCTTCAGCCCTAAGAAACATATTAGAATCATACATAATCATTCTATTAAATTTATTTCCAATAACACTATGCTTTTCAAAATTATCTTGTCCTTGCATCTTTCCTTTACTAGGGTCTAGTTCTTTGTCTGCTTGTATAATGTCTGTTGTGCCGCTTATATTTGCTTCTTCTGTTCCGTCCCGGCCTGTTTCTTTATGTCTAAAAAAACAAGTACCTGTATTAAACGCAGGATTATCATCCAAATAGATTAAACCTGACAAAGATGGTTTCCCGTCTTGATATATATATCTAAAATCATCTTTTGTTTGCCTTTGAAAGAATGCATTTACTGTAACATTATCGTTAGGCATAAAAGATGATATTTTTTTATTAAATTCTTTATATATATCAAGTAAAATTTTTTCACATGATAAAGATTGTTGTCCAGGAAACACCTCCCTTATTTTATTATCGTTTTCCTCACCTTCGGTTGCAACATTGCTTAATTTATCCCAAGAATAAAAATCTTGTTCTAATGCTTTATTTCTAACATTATTGGGATCTTCAAAAAAATTATCATATACAGTAATAATATTCTTCATTCGGCAACCCTAAATACTATTGTTAATCTTTCTTCGCTTGCTCCTGATATTTTGTGCATAATATTGCCATCATATATAATCATTCTATTAAATTTATTTTCTATAACACTAGTTTGTTCGAAGTCTAAAGCATTTATAAAATCTATATTTTCTGGCTTAGGTGTAGTACCATCCCATCCTGTTTCTATATGGGTATAAAAACTAGTACCACTATTTAGAACAGGAGAGTTATCTAAATATATTATACCAGTAAAATACATATCTTGGTGAATATTCCACCTAACTAAATCTTGTTTTTCAACTAGTTGAAAAGAGCAAAGTTTTATTGTATTATTCGCTGGTATCAACGGTTTAATTGCTATTTCAAGCTCATTAAACATGTCCGGTAAAATAACTTTACATTGATCTGTTCGTCGTCCAGGATAATTTCCTAATTGATTAAATTTTTGTTCTAATGCTTTCTTCCGTATTTCTTCTGGGTGCATAAAAAAATCATCATACACCATTAATCTATAATCCATTATGCCAATTTAAATATAAAAGATGTTTGGGTTAATCTACAATCTTCTTTGTTTTTTCCAAAACAAGTACCAGGTGCATGTAACAAGTTACTATCATATAATACTATTCTATTAAAAACATTTCCTACTATAGATTCTATTTCAAAATTAAATTTATTTTGATCTTGTCTTTTTTCTGGATACATATCTTCAAATGCTTTTTCTGGCACTCTATCTTTGTTTATCCCATTCCAATTTGTTTTTTTATGTGTATAAAAAATAGTACCACTAGCTGGTTTTGGATTGGGTGTTAAATAAACAACAATAGCCATAATAGGATCTGTATCTTGGTGAATACTTTTGTTAACTAAGTCATGTTCTCCTAGTTGCATTGTAAAGTATGTTTCTACTTGTAATTTTGTGTCATCGTCAAATTTACAAACTTGTTTTACAAAATTTTTCGTATATTCATCTTCTTCTGGTAATATATTTGTAGCACGTATTGTTCTTTCTCCACAAAAATTTCCTATTTTAGATATTTCATAGATATCATCACTATCCATTCCTTCTACTCTAATAATATTTTCTAAATAATCTGCAGGATAAAACTTTTGCTTTAATATTCTGTTCCTAACTGCAAAAGGATCAGGATAAAAATTTTCATATGTTACAGAATTTAATCTCATGATATATCTTTCAAATGGAGCTGGCGATTGGAATTGAACCAACGACCTGAGGTTTACAAAACCCCTGCTCTACCAACTGAGCTACGCCAGCAAGTAGTTTATTTAAATTTAACTTCTGGTTTGGATGCGAATCCAAGTTTTTTATTATTACCAGATTTTCTAGCATGTTCAATAATTGCTTCAATATCTGGGTTTTGCCATCGTTCATGCCAATCGCAATCAGAAGTTGATACTTCTGTATAGGTACCATCGGGGAGTCTTTTACCAATTTTCTTGCCCCCGTGTTTATCCCGTTTTTTCTCTTTTACACGGCGCTCCCTGTTTTCAAGGTTAACCATATGTCTATATTGAGGCGAACGTTCTAATGCTTGGTCTTTATTATATTGTTCTTTTGCCATTAGTGTGATCTCGCAAATTCTAATTTTTTTAATGCATAGGCAGTATATTCTACTTTATCCTGCCAGTAATAATAATCTTCTACTGTTCGTGCATGTTTGACTTTATAAAAAGCCTCACGCAACTTTTTTACTAGGTCCTTTTTCGATTCCTTCATCGGTTTTTCTCTCTTTAAGAAGGTTATCAATATCGCCCATAGAAATAATTTTCTCGGCGTGTTCTACTTCATAATCAATAATTTCATAATCTAATTCAGCTTTTGCTTCTTTAAATAAAAGACTTTTGAGCCGACTAGATGCCTCAAGCAAAGTTTCAAATTCGCTTGTTCTAACCCTAATTCCACCTTGAGGTCTTTCTTCTGTAATTAATTTTAATCTATACATTATTTAATATTTATAGGTTATAGAATTGGCCTACACATATAGTATAACATCTATATTTACGGAGGTCAATCAATTAATGGAGGAAAGTTGGGTATGTTATCGGAAAAAATAAAATAGTCTCCGTTAAATAACCAACGATTATAATCTTCTTTAATTTCATTTGTACCATGTAATAAGTACGCAGGAAATAAAAAAAGATCGCCTACGATTGGCTGAACTTCATATTCATGCCGCCATTCGTCTGTGTATTGAAGGGCATTCCAAGGAAACAGTCCTTTTGGTCCATTATATATAGGACTTAAAAACCATAAACTAGGAAGGGTACCTTCTAAATGAAAATAATATGTATAGCTAAATAATGCACCTTCATGATCATGTAAAGACGATGCTGTACTATCGCCATAATTTAAAAATGCACTTGTCATTTTTATTTGTTGGTGGGTTGTATCAATTTGTAGGTGCTTAATATAATTGTCTGCACTTTTATTAATAAAGTCAAAGACTTCTTTAAAGGCAGAATTTTTAAATTCTTTTCCATATGTAGGCGAGTTAGTCCAAAACCGTTTTTGAACTGATGTATATCCTTTGTAATTTACATTTGCCCCATCTTTAAATGGGACGTCAGGATCCATTGTTCTTTTGGCTTCATCTAATATTTGGGTATGAAACGATTTATCTTTATTAATATTAGCGTGATAAATCTTGTGTGGAAATATTTGATGTATCATTATGACCAGCGAAGTTTGAATAGTACTTTTAGTTTGGGATTAGTAATATCTGCAAATATATAAAATTTCAGCATCTCATGTTCTGGTGTATACATTTGAACATATCGATAATCTTTTTCATATTTAAATTTTGTACCATCAAACCAAATTTTATATTTTTCTAATAATTCTGCGGCTTTTTCTTGATGCCAAGGTTCATCATCTGCATTATCGGAACATAAAAAACTAATTAGTTTTTGCCGCATCCAATAAGCCAACAAGATCTGGATAACCACCTTTTAAATGATTACCTTCGTATATGATCTGTGGAAATATTTTATATGATCCTATTTTGTTGTAAAGGTCCCTTGGTGTTAAATCTTGACCTACAGTTTGCATAGTGAACTTTATGTTATTCTCCTCAAGTAGTTCTTTTGCTTTATTACAAAAAGAACAGTCTGGTACTTTTACATGTGTGTATAAAATTGTTTCACTCATTTTCTCTCTCTATTAAGTTTATGTTTTCCTCAAATTTTGTTAAATCCCATAATGGACTTGCTTGATATATGTTAGTTAATGGTCGTTTAGTCATATCTTTACTTGTTTTGTGCCATAAATGTTTTGCCGCTCCTATAGCAATTCCTGCATCGTCCGCAACAGGTTCTATGAATATATTTACATCAGGTGGTAGTTCTTGTGTATATCTAAAATTTGCTAAACAATTTAATGCATAACCACCACTAAAACATATATTTTTACAAGCATTAAAATCACAATTATCAAACACAAAATTTAAAACAGCATCTTCACTTTCTTTTTGCATTTTCTTTGCTAAGTTTGCATAATCATGATATTTTTCCGTAAGTTCGGTCAGTTCGCCTCTCTGCAACCAAACAACATTTTTTATAATTTCGTTTAGTGTAAAATCAAGTTCAGGTTGAAGTTCGTATCTAAAATTTTCTCCTAATTTTGCTTCTTTTTGAGTTGGCCTTCTATTATATTCTTTAAATGGTATTGAGCAACCAAAACTATCAGGATACCGTGATGGAACCCATTTATTAAAAAACGGAGGTAAACTTTCGTCTATAGTTCCGTATGCACTAAGACCCATAGTTTTACCATTTTCTAAATCCGTTTCACCTATTAAATTTGTTATAAGTGAATATAATCTAGTAATGCCAAACCAATGGGTAGGATTATATGCTATGCGTGTAAAAGTAGCAGGATATGATACTTCAAATATGGTTTCTGTTTCTCTACCTACAAAACAATCTTGTTCCTCTCTGAAATCTATTGATCCTTGTGAATCAAGAACAACAGAATATGCTTCGTCAAACCCCGAGTTATAAAAAGCAAGAGATGCATGACATAAATGATGTTGCCCTGCATAATCTATTGTTTCGGCTTCTGCCATTTTTTCTGCAAATATTTTCCAAAAATTAGTAGAAAATAATTCAGCAATATCGGCAGTAGGTGATGAATATGCAACAAAATCTAATTTACCTAGCGATAAACAATGTAATGCGGCCTTCATCGGATTAGCATCGCGTTTTGTATTAGATAATGATTCTTCTTTAATATACGCTTCTATTTTGCCATCATTTATTATTACAGCCGACGAATCGTGAGCAACTCCTAATCCTAAAATTCTCATACTACTACCTCTTCTATTTCAGGAAAATAAACAAAATTTAATTTACTACTTAAAAAAACATCTATTGCTATAGCAGGATTAAAAGCAATTGGTTGACCGGCTAAATTAAAACTTGTATTAAGTATTAACGGAACACCTGTTTGTTTATAAAATTCACTTATTAAATTATAATATAAAGGATTTTGTGTACTATTAACTGTTTGTAATCTGCAAGTACCATCTTCATGTATAACAGCAGGTATTTGTTTCCATTTATCTTCTTTTACCGGTATGGCATAACTCATCCATGGAGAGGAATTGAGTCGTCCCATTTCAAACCATTCATGAGCGTGTTCTTCCAATATACTACATGCAAATGGCCTATACCATTCTCTATTTTTAACTACGTTAACTCTATCTTTGCCATCTTTCATTCTCGGATCAGCAATGATAGATCTATTACCTAATGCTCTAGGTCCTAATTCTAATTTACCTTGAAAAATAGCACCTATTTCTTTGTTAATTAATTTACTTACTATATCTTTAATAGTACATTTTGTGGCTTTCATTACCCCCCTAACATACCATCTTCCATTTCTTTATCTTTTTTATCTTGCTCTTCTTTTTCTTCTTCTTGTTCTTTGTGTGCTATCGAATCTTTATTTGGATTAAAATTAATAAACTCAGCATTATCTCGATTATATTCTGCCTGTTCTGAAGCAGTTTGTTTAAGCCTTTCTTTCATTCCTATGTCATCTTCTGGTCTTGTCGTTCTTTCTGCTGTTGGAACATCCCAATACCATCGGGATTCATCTGGTGGATCTTGTTTTCTGCCTGCTGTTTGCAAATATTTGTAAACTTTATTATAATGTGATTCTTTATAAGGATCAACATCGGTTCCGACATTATCTGCCATACCGTCTTCAACAAATAATTTTTCAACTGTATTATCTTCAACAACCATGGCATACCGCCATGATCGTTTTCCGTAACCACAATCAGATTTATCAACTAACATGCCTATTTTTTCTGTAAACTCACCATTACCATCGGCTATCCAATCTACTTTAATAGCATAGTGAGCCCAAACCCACGATTGCATACAAGAACTATCATTAACACCTAGAAAGAAAACATTTTCTATACATTTCATATATAAAGGATCAAACTGACCATCAAACATTTGCATTTGATGTGTGCAATTTTTAGTCCAAGCACCGGGTATGCCAATTATTATACATCTATCTTTAAACAATTCTTCCGACTTAAATTCTTGCCAAAATTGAGGAGGAGCGTTATCCCAACCTGCTTCATGGCCGATTGGACCATTAGCTCCTTTGTGTCTTCTATACATATTCCAAGTTACGATTGGAAGTATATCTCCTTCTTTAACCATAATTTCTCCTTAATAATATCGGTTATAAACGAAATCTAACATTTCTTTATGTGTAACTGCATCTTCTGCAACTTCTTCTTTAATTTCTTTACAAATGCTATTAATTAATTTACCTATTTTATCTAATTTAAAATTATGTAAATCTCTTTGAGCATTATGTCCTCCTGCTAACCCTGATTTTTTACCTATTGTTGCCCACGAACCTATTCCAAACGGTTTTGCGGCATCTGATAAATTTTCATATCCACGTAGAGGTCTATGTGAATATGCCCAAATTTTTTCTTTAAGCGAATCAGGAATATTATCATCTTCTTTAAAATATTTCCAGTATTCTGAGTCTTTTCTTTTTTGAAGATGACAATAACAAATATAATCTCTTGTATGTTCGTATGCTATATTTACTTGTTTATTATAATAGTCTACATCTAATCCTTCAAACTCCATTTCTTTATTAAACATAGGAAAGAATACTTGGGTAAGAAAACCCAATGATAATATTAATGCACTACCATCTAAAGGTTCTAAAAATCCTTCAGAAAGTCCCATGGCTACACAATTTTTAACCCATGATCGTTTATATCTACCAGGGGTCCATGATAATTGCTTACCTATTGAGGGATTATATCCTTGATTATTCCAATGTTCTAATTGTTCTTTTTGAATTGTTTCTTTATCTACAAAACGATCCGAGTAAACATACCCTGTTCCCATTCTATCTTGCAATGGTATTTTAAACATGTATCCGTGCTTTTGTGCATCTAATATTGTATATACATTTGGATTTGTTTCTTCCTTATATTTTACACCACCATCTATTAATGATACTGCATTTTGCGGAAGCCACTTTGAATAATCTATATATTCTTCTTTAAAAATATCACCTAATATTAACCTTCTAAATCCTGTACAATCAAAAAAGAAATCTCCTTTTATTTTTCGACCTATGTCTAATTTTAATTCTGTTAAGTTTCCTGTTTTTCCATTTTGTTTCCAACTTACTACTTTACCATCTATAACTTTAATGTCTCGAGAACGACAGATTTTTTTTAAAAAATCTACAGATAAATTAGCATCCATATGCAAACCTAATGTCTCTGAAAGATCCCTCCCAACCATTCCGTCCATTCGTAAATCACCTTCTCTTATTTTTTGAATTTGATACTTGTCTTCTATTTTAATAAAAGGTAATTTATTTTCTAAACATAAATTATCAAAACCATATTCACCTGAATCCTCATTAGCAAGATAATGTAAAATATCAACTCCCAATGCGGTATAAGGATTAAAAAAATCAAAAATATTTGTTTTTGGTCCTTCTAATTTCAAATCCAATATAAGAGATAATGCATGAAGCATATGATGGTACGATTCCCCTTCATAATTCCAGTTATCAAATCTTGCACTCAACTTAAATGTTCCGTTTGATTCTTTCAAAAATTTATATGGATCTATTCCTACTTTATTAAGTAATATTGGAACATTTTGAGCTGTAGACTCGCCTACACCTACTGTACCTATGCTTGAAGATTCGATGACTGTAATTGTTAATTCGGGCCAAAGATCGGTTCCAAATACATGCCTAATTAATAATCCTGTCATGTATCCGGAAAAACCTCCGCCTACTATTACTATATCTTTTATCATTTTAATTCGTCTATTGCGTTTTTTATTTTGTTAAAAGGTATATTATCAATACCTTCGGCAAAACAACATGTATGATCTTTATGACTGGTTAAACATGGTGAACAATGTTTTTTATTATATAAATTTATATTTTGTTCCCAACCATATTGTTTAGGATCATTTGCTCCCCAAAGAAATAATCCTCTTTTTTTGAAAACCCTACTTGCATGATTTAAAAAATTATCACATCCTATTACAAATGTGGCCAAAGGAATAGTTGATAATGTTTGTCTAATCGATATTTGATCCATTAAATCAATAACATTATCTCGTTTGTCAAATTCTATATCGTAATCTTTGGATCCTATTTGTAAAAATGCAAGATCTTTATATGTATCAAAAATTTGTTCCCAAACTTCTTTATGAATAGTTTTACCAGACATTAATGATTGGTTTTTTGGAGCAGAAATTACTACTATAGTATCAAAATCTTTAAGAATATCATCAGGCAATTTATCATTATCTAATATTATTTCCATATCATCAGGCAAGGCATCAATATTATATAATTCGCTTCGCTGTTGAAATAATGTTTTTTGTTTTGTAAAGAATGCCCAACCTAAAAGACCTGTGATACAAATATGTTTATCATATTTATTTTTAAGTTGATCACTAATGTTTATATGGTTATAATTTTTCGGTGCAGGAATTACAGTTTTTAAATAACTGGCATTATAAAATATTTCTGCATTATCGAAATATGTGAATAAATCTATTTCATAGTCGGGGTGTTTTTCTTTTAACTTTTTAATAAATGCCGTATCTATTATTGCATCACCTAATCCACCATTGTGTTCAATGAGTAAATTCATATCGATCTAAATCTTTAGGTCTTTCGTCTGTTACAGCCAAAATATCATTTTCATCTATCATGCGAATATCTTCAACAAATTCATCATTTACTTTATCATGAACAGTAGCGGCCCATGTCCATCTTCCATGTGAAACTAAAATATATTGCCCTGGGACAACATCTTTTTGTTCCGGACCTATTGCTCGTACTATAAACCATCTAGGTCTAATACCATCTTCTTTGCCGTCATCATCTAATAAATGAACTCCGCTTTCTGTTGTTCTCGCACCTATTTCACAAGAACTTCCTAATACTCTACTTCTTAGTGGTCTTATCTGCATATAACTCCTTTTCTTGAATTGAACCATCTGAGTATTCGTACTCAATAAACTCTTTGCCATCACGTGTAAATTTACGTTCAGCAATTACTTCCCATTCCTTTTCTTCTATTACTGTTTCTTTTTTTGTTTTTGTCTTTTTACCTGTAACTTTTTCTTGTAAATCATCTAATGTTTTGACTGTTTCGGCTGGGGCAGTTAATTTTTCTTCATAATATTCTTTTTGTACCTCTTGGGCTGGTACTTTTATTTCACCACCAGGACCCAATATGTCACCTCTAGCATTCATTTTAACATTACTAACGGCAACTGCTGTATCATTGGCGGCAATTAATGATGCCATGTTAATTTCTTTACCTCTTGCTGTTCTTGTCATTTTAAAAACTCCTTTATGTCTAAGTCATGGTGTAAACTATTTACTTTATGCACACCTAATAGATATAAGCAATAACTAGCAACAGAACTACCTCTGCCCACACCCCAGACAATATTATTTTCGCGCATAAAGTTTATAAAAAATATCATAAAACGTAATACATTTTTCATATTACGTTCTTCAAACATTTGTATTTCTAATTCTACTCTATCTTTTTCTTGTTGTGTTTTGGTTAAATTTCGTATGTAATCATATGGATCCATATGGGTATATTTTTCCGGTATGAACCAATTATTTAAACATTTTTGTATAAATTCTTTTTTATCGTTGGTACTACTTACAAATTGCAATTTAGATATATTTAGATCATATTCATCTATTATACTATTATATATCTCTAAATCTTTAGACCTCTTACACTTAACATTATTTAAATCGGCTCCTTCATACAGTAAATTAAATACTGCTTTATCATCAAGTATAATCTCGCCGTTACTATCTATATAATTATCGTACCACATTAGCCAATTGATAGGGAGTCGTTGTAATCTTCTGATTCTTCATATTCTTTACGTAATCGTGCTTCGGCTTTTTCTTGTGTTAATAACTCGATTTGATTAAGAATTCCGGATATTTGATCTCTAACTCGTAGGTTTTGGACACCTAAAAGTTTCTTTGTTAACTCTATTTTCTTTTCAGTGAGTTCTTCTATAGTTAAATTTGAAAAATCTACAAAAGGATTAAACATTTTTTCCGTTCATTTTATGTTCTATTTCCATTTCGTCTTTCTTTTTCCATCCTGCTACTCCTAGGATAGCGGCAAAAGACATATGAAACATTCCGCCCATTTGTAATGTCATTGGTTCCCAACGAGTTGCATCACATTTAACACCAACTGGATATCGTTCTTTATCATTGCAATGCTCTTCCATTTTTATATTCCACACCAATGGTGCAAAGAAAAAGTCAACTAAGCAAATAAACAAATAAATTAAACCTGCCCAGTCTTTCCAATATCTATTTATAGTTTTGTTAATACCCATTATTTCTTTATTTAATTAGTTAAAGTGGGTTCGCCTCTATCATAAAATTTCCAGCCACCATGACAAGGTGATTGCTTTCTTTTAGCATATTTCTTGTCTGTATAAGTTCCACCTTCTCCTTCGCACTCTGCAAAAAATGGTGTCATTCCGCTAGGCCAATTACTTTTTGTTGAAGAACAAGATGCGCTTGCAGTTAAGAAAAATACCACAAGCATAATTGCTTTTATATTTTTCATTAATTTCACCCATATGGCCTTTTTTCTAAATCTATATGAGGTGCTACTTCATCCACACATTGTCTATAAGGTGTAACATTATGTCGATTAGACCAAATAGTGCCTTTCTTATGTCCGCTTCTAGATCCATCGGTGTGTTTCACCCAATGACCCCAACAACCGGCCTTAACTTGTCTTACTGTTTCACATCCTACAACCATCCATGTCGCCATTATAATAAAACTTAATAATAGCTTTTTCATCTTGTTTATACCTTATCTCTTAATTTACACTTTGTGTTTTTTTATGTTTCTTATTTTTAGTGGCGGGTTGCCTATCTATGTCATTCATCGTCCTCCACGGGGCGGGTTATTTCAAACATGTTACATTCCCATCCTTTTCCGGTGGTGTCACCACCCATACTATCTAATTCAGTTGGATCTTTTGGATCATCATCAGGCATAATATAACTGATAGTATTCAAAAAATCATTTCCATCTAAATCAATTGTGTTGAACACTAATCGTCTTTCATCAAATTCGTGTCCTTCGGGCAGTTCAAATTCACAATCAATGAATCCACCTTTTTCACTACTATATGCAGTAAAATAATGACCGGGTTCATAACAATAATTATTGCCTTCACTGGTATAGATTTCTTTTCCTTCACGAATCATTTCGTCTTCGAGCCAATAGTCTTTACCTATATCATCAAAAGCATTTTCTTCTGCGTCTTCATATTTATCTCTAATTGCGTAAGCATCGTCATAATTAATAGTTTCTTCTCCTCCGGGTAAATCTATATCTATGTATGCATTTTCTAAATCACAACCATAACAATGTTCTATGTTATCACATTCGTGCCAGCCTTCACCTTCTAAAAAATCCATGTCTTCTGGAATTCTATTTTCTTCTACATAATCACAAGCATCCCAACAATATTTTTCTAATTCCTCACTACCTAATGCTGTCCAATATTCGTGTTGTTCTTCGGTGATGTTGCCTAATACAAATTCGCCCCCATAACCACCAATATAAATTTTAACGGTGTTTTTGCTATCTTCACTCATATATCCCCATCTAATCTATTTTCGCTACGTTCAGCGGTAAAATGTCCTTCGGGAAATCTTGCTTTGAGTTTATCTGCATTTATTTGTAATACTTCATTAGGATCTACATTTAATGCTGTACAAGCATTTGCCCAGTACCATGCTACATCACCTAATTCTTTTATTAATCTTGTGCGGAGTTCGTCATTTAAAGGTTTTCCTTGGAACAAAAGTTTCTTCACTTGCTCAGTGAACTCACCGCCCTCTGATACTAAACCAAATGCGGCAGTAATAAGTCTTGGTATATTAATATTGTTTGTTTCTGATACTTCTAATTCTTCCAATCTATGCAAAAAGACAGGATACGATTTGGATTCTTTACTTGTAATCGAATCTACAAATTGTCTATAATCATTTAATTTCATTCTTCTCCATTATATATATTTTGTTTTAACCATTCATAATGTGTAGGTAATTTTTTCACATAACTTAAATTTCTTAATCTTTTTTCTGCCAACCATTTATCCAATCCTTGCAAAAATTCTTTTGTTGCATTAATATTTGATTTTGTTCTAAGATGTTGTTCTTTTAAATCTCGTAAATGTAATGGACTAAAATCCATTCCTGCCATAATAACACTAAGGGCTTCTTGTGGTTGGAAACTTTTATATGGATCTTCTAGAAACATATGTGGACCTAATACTCTATCTTTATAATAATTTAATGCCTCACATGCCGGAAAAATATCCCCATTATATTGTACTTCATTAGTAACATATTCCCAATAATCTGTATCATTTCTTTTACAAAAAGCATAATGAAACATTATAAAAGATGCAAAAGCCATATCTGCATGTATCCATGAATTAAAACATTGTTTTAAATACCCTGTTACATTTTTTCCATTATCGCCCATTTCAATAGCATTACACATATTTGTTATATTTTTATGTGTAAGTAATAACCCTGTACTTTCTAATGGTTCAATAAATCCACAACTTAATCCAACTGCAACAACATTTTTGCACCACGGCTCTTCTCTAATACCTGTTTTCATATCTATGTTGATAATGTCTCGTATTGGCTCTTTTTCCGCAACAGGTTTTCTGTGTTTTAATAAATATTCTCTAAATTCTCTTTCTGCTTCGTCATCTGAAATAAAATCAGAACAATAAACATATCCTGTACCAATTCTATCATATAAAGGAATATTCCAACACCAGCCGGCATTCATTGTTGTTGCATTAGTATTGGTTTCCATTTCAATATTTTTGTGTGTATATGGAATAGATGTTGCTAATGCTTTATCATTTATTAATATTGAACTGAAGGAATTAAATGAAACATTCAATACTTTTTCATGTAGAACACTATTAAATCCAGTACAATCAACAAAAAGATCTGCAGAATGGTTTGTATCGTCTCCTTCTAAGTTTATATAATCTATATAACCATTTTCTTTTTGTACTGCATTTGTATATGTACCTTCAATATGTTTAACTCCTTTTGGCAAGCAATAATTATCTTTTAACCATTCTCCAAATTTAGAAGCATCAAAATGATATGCCCTATCAGAAACATCTCCTCTTGTTCCAGCAAGGGATGTTGCTTGAAAATTATAAAAGAATTTATCTTCGTTTGTAGTAAATTTATTATGATCTATTAATTCAATAGTATCCCAAAGAAACTCAGCATATTCTGTAGGTGGTGCATTGCATAATAATTTTCGTTGAAACCATTGATCTTTTCTTTTAAGGGGAGATTTCTCTTCTAAATATCTAGGATAAAAACCAAAAGGATAATGAAATCGTGTACCGTTGCCGTCCCAATTAGTAAAATCTATTGATAATTTATATGTTGCTTTGCAAAAAGGCATCCAGTCGATATCCTTTATGTTTAGCATTTTTAAAAAATCATTTATTTCAGCTAATGTACTTTCACCTACTCCAATTGTATTAATATTTGGTGATTCTATTAATGTAATATCTTTATCTGGAAATCTACTAATAAGACCTGCGGCAGTCATCCACCCAGATGAACCACCACCTAATATTATTATTTTATTAATTTGCATTTAAGTATATTATTTAAATTATGGCATCCACGCCGGTTTGTCTACAAACGATCCGCCTTTAACATTAAAACTTGTAGAGCATCCACAAGTCGAATGAGCCTTTGGATTATCAAAACGAGGCCCAGGTGCAGATAAATCATTTGTCCAATCAATAGTTAATCCGTCAACTAACAAATGGCTTTTTTTATCTACTAATATATTAATACCCAATGATTCAAATGTCAAATCTTTAGGACTAGGTTTAGAATCAAATGTAAGTTTATATTCATAGCCAGCACATCCCCCGCCCGTAACAGTTACTCGCAAATATGCATCATCAACTCCTTCGTCGCCGCACATTCGTTTAAAATTTTTACTTGCAAGATTAGTTAATGTTACCATGTTGGCGGAAAATCTCCGTCTGCCGCCGCAGTTAAATGTTGGACAACATCTTTTCGTTTTATCATTATTGAAAGATGAAAATGTGTTCTTTCTTCATATTTTAAATTCTCTCCATATTCATCGCTTCCATCATTCCAACATTCTAATGCATTACGAATGTAACGATCACCGGGTAAAGACCAAGGCGGTCTATTAAAATCTGTAATATCTATGGTAGGTTTAATATCCGTTACATCATACCACCTTTCGAGATGTTCTAATAATTCTTTAATATCCATGGCAGAGATATCATCCCATCCTAGATGTTTACCGTCTCTACCTTTATCCCAATATTTTTGTGGCATTGATACTCACCCCGCTTTCTTGATGGTGCCCAAAAGTTCTTTTACTAATTTCGCTTTTGTTCTGCGTTTATCTAATTCAACATTAAATTCTTTTCTACCTAATGCTTCTAATTGACTCTTCGTCATTTTCGTTAACGAAGCCTTTGTATGTTTTGTACCTGTTTTTTTAGATTTAACAGGTTTTCTTTCATCCTTCATAGGAATTTCTTTTGGCTCATAATCGGGCATTGCACCTGTCATTGCTTGTGCCATATCGTTGGCGACAGGAGCAGGTGTACCGGCAAGCCAGTTTGCTATTTTTTTAAAAAATGACATATTACCTTTTTTGTTTATTTTTATAATCTTTTATTGCAGATTTAATTGCGTCTTCGGCTAATACCGAACAATGAATCTTTACAGGAGGTAAAGATAATTCTTCTACAAGTTCTGTGTTTGAAACTGTCATGGCTTCATCTAATGTTTTACCTTTAACCCATTCAGTAGCAAGACTGCTTGTAGCAATAGCACTACCACAACCAAAAGTTTTAAATTTAGTATCAACTATCTTATTATCTTCAACTTTTATTTGCAGTTTCATCACATCACCACATTCTGGAGCACCTACAAGTCCCGTTCCAATAGTTGGATCGTTTTTATCAAAACTTCCAACATTTTGTGGATTTTCAAAATGATCTATTACTTTTTCGCTGTATGCCATGTGATTCCTTTAAAACCAATAATATTTATCGCCTATAAAAAAATTTTGAGTAACTCTAAATTTCTCTAAATAATCTTCGTACTTTATTTCAGCCGAATGCGGAATTCTTTGTTGATATAATACCATAGTATTTGGTACCATTTTTGTTTCGTACATACGTTGTCCATCAACAGAGCTTGTGTAAAATGCTGTTCCGCCAGCACATTCATCAGGCAAATTTAAATATATTACTCCGGCAAACATACCCGGTGATGGCGGCATTTTATCTTGATGAGGTAATAGAGATACTAATGGTCGAATTGAACTGGTACGTTTTTGAATATGTTTTGTGTTTATTATACCCGTAACAAATGGAAAATATGCCGGAATTAGTGACGTACGCCTTTCATCAGAAAAATATTTTAATAAAACATCATTTATTAGTGTCCATAACGGAGTTTGATCGCAAAGGTAACTACCTCTATAACCAGGATAATTTGTATTCCTATCTACCTCTCGAGCAAACATGCAAGGAAGCTCTAATGCAAATTGTCTTACAGAAACATAATCTTCATATACATCTGGTACTTCGACTACTTTAAGAGGAAATTTATCTTTAATATCTATATTAATTATTTTAATGTCACGTTCTTTATTTGTATCAACATTAAAAATATTACTATCAATAATTTTTGGTATAGATGGTTGTTCTATCATTATTCATCCACTTCAAATAAGTCCTCACCCCATTCTCTGTGTCCTTCACGCCAAGCCATGTTGCTTTCTGTTTCACGTACTTCTACTCTATAACACCAAAGTCTTTCGGCTTCTCCAGGACCCCACATATCAGGAATGAATATTCCGTTCATATATTTGTATAACATAGAAGACATTCCTTCACATCCAAGTTTTGGCAATACAGTAAGTTTTGCAATACCACGTTCTTGTAATTGTTTATAAAGGTCCATTTCTGGTTCATCTTCTGCTACTAATAATGTATGATCAAATTGTTCGTCTAAGAAACTTTTAAGTTCTCCTAAACCACCGTAATCTACAACCCAGTTTCTAACATCTAAATGATCTGTACCGAAAAAGAATCTCATACTAAAACTATAACCATGAATAACATTACAATGACTATCAGCCAAGTATTGTCTATATGCACAAGGAAACTTGTCTACATATTCCTTTGTGCTATTATATTTGTATATTCTTGGCGACCTATTCTCTAAAGTTATCTTGCTCATACTGGGTCCGTTTGATTTTTTAATTTTTCTTTTATAATTTGTTCAGTACATAACATACCAAACATTTCTGTCATTGATTCCTGTTCAGGAGTTAATTTTCTACTCCAATCATTTATAAATTCATCTAACGTAACTTCTTCTCTAATACTATCCATAACGCATCCACAAATCTCTTTCATATCTGTAGTCCAAATTGTATCAGATTTAAATTTAACATCTTTGAATACAACATAACATCCTTCTATAAAACTATGAATTAAACTAGATGGATATTTTATACTTTCTGCTTCTTTAGAGGCTCCGTAACTATCAGTTAATAAACTCATACATGATAACGGCAAACTAAGAAGCAATAATACTACTATCGCAATTATAATTTTTCCCATGTTGAATCTCCCAATTGTCTTACTTTAGCAATACATTTTCCATATGGTGATTTCCATTCATCTGGCCCTATTAATGTTAATGCTAACTTACCTTTTTTTTCATACAAGTAATATTCTTTAAAGTGTACAGGAATAAACCCGCATTTGGCCGTAGCAATTTTTTCTGCTAACTTAACTCTTTCGTCTAATTCTTGTGCCTGTTTAACCAATAGATTTGCGTGTTCTTTTAATTTTTTTATTTGTTCGTCAGCATGATGTCGCATTGCTGTTAAACTATTTTGTTTAACAACTTCTAATTCTGTACTGCCCTTCCATACTATATTTTTCATTTCATAAATAAAATATTGCTAATATTTTGCCTCCTATTATTCCAGCCATAATAGTTAAAATAATTATGCAACACATTACATAAAAATTCATTTAGTTAATCCTAATGAATAAAATGATGCTTGTACACCCAATATTTGATTATAACAATCATATAAGCTATGATGTTTAGCAGTTTTTGGAAGTACCATGTCTACAAGACCAAATAACGTTCGTGTATCTCGTATCTGCCAAAACTTCCACGGATTGCCTCGTTGTAATATTCTATTTATAGTTTCAATAATCATTATATCAAATATAGAACCATGAGCCCAAAAATGATCGCATCCTTTACAAAACATATAAAAGTCTTTCATAACATCTGCTATATCACATCTATCTTCTGGTGAAAATGCTTCCGCTTTTACTTCGTCTTCTTGTTTTGCCCACCATTCCATTGTTGGTTCGTCAACTTGCAAACCCAATTTTGTACAAGATTCAGGATCAATACGTCTATAGAAATGCTCCATTTCAAATGCGTCTTTTCCTACGTCATTGTCGCTAGGACGAAAACGTATTGCACCGAATGTCAGTAAAACTGCATCAGGTCGAGTACTCAATGACTCAACATCTATCATCACATGATTCTTCATGTAATTATTATAACATAAACAATTAATAAAGTCAAATCGATTCGTACCATTCTGTCAAATAATCATAATGGTTAGGAAAAGTTTTCAATACATTATCCATTCTATTTGAATGAACATCTAACACCATTTTGCCATATTTTATGAAATCATCACTATATTCCCTCTTGATATTTTCATACCTACCACATCCTTTTAATAACTGCCACCAATGCCCTGAGGCAAATATTGGAGCATTGGGTTCAGTAAACCTAAATCCTGGCATCATTTTTGTCATCATATCGTGAAATGCTACTTGAGACATAGGACCATCTTTTATTGCATTATATATAGGTACAATTTTATCTGGCATAGGTTTTTCTTTTACTTCTTTCCAAAATAATGTATCATCTTTTGTAGACATTTTATAATGCATATATATAAAATTTACTATTTCATCTACTGACGCACTGAACATTTTGCTTATATGAAGTCCCATATTTTCATTATACATATTGCCTGTTTCATATAACAATTTTCCTAAGTTACCTACTGCCATTACAGTAAATGCCAAATTTGTTGCTTCTAACGGTTCTAAGAATCCTGCTGAAAGACCCATACCATATACATTTTTAAATGCTATTGTATCTCGTATTCCTGATTTAAAAGGTACATGTTTTGCCGGAGCATCCCATTCATTTATTTTTGTTCGTAATTCGTGTTCTGCATCATCTTTATCTATATATTGGTCACTGTAAACATATCCGTATGTTAAATCATTGTATGTTGGTATTGTCCACATCCATCCGGAATTCATTGCAGTAGATTTTGTGTAAGGATGACATTCTTTTTGAGGATTAGTGTATTTTTTTCTTATTGCTATGGCATTATTTGTTGGTAAAAAATCTTGAACTGAATGCCAAGGGCATTTGTATATAACATCAAACAAAATAGAATGAAACCCAGAACAATCTATATATATATCTCCTGAAATATTCTCTGTTCGATCTTCTAAAATTAATTCTTTTATATATCCTTCTTCATCTAAATTTGCATCTACAACTTTATCAACAATATGGTTAACACCTTGTTTTAGGCATTCTTGTTTTAAAAAATCTATTATTGCAACATTATCCCATTGTACTGCATTGGGGGGTGGTGTCATATTTCCATTAAGATAGTTTAATCGTTCTTTTCCCATTTTTGGCGACATGTTGTTTATTGCCATTCTATAAGGAGGAAACCAATTAGACCATTCGTTTGCAGTCATACCTAATGCCATTGCGGCATCATGGGTACCATAGGAATCATATTCTGTTGTATCTAATATACTAAATGCCGCAGATTCGCTATCAACCATAAACGTATTATCTGACCAACCATCAAACATTGTTCCCATTTTATATGTAGCATTAGCGGATGGCATCCAATCTGTTTGATTATATCCTGAAAAATCTAAAAAACCAGAAACTGCAGGTTGAATACTTTCGCCTACACCTATGGAAGGTATGTGTTTAGATTCTATCAGTGTAACATTATATTTTCTTTTTATCAAAAATATAGCGGCAAGCCAGCCTGCGGCTCCGCCTCCCACAATAACTATATCTTTTATTTTTATATCTCTCATCTTAATTTAATAATTTGGAACTAGGTATAAGTTCCGATAACTCATCTTGGTCACCTTCGTATACCTCTACAACTTCTCCGTCGTCCCCTAATTTTGAAACTGAAATCGATTTTTCTATTGAACTATCTTCTAACTTTTTTACATCTAATTCAAACAGGATATTATCGTGTGTAACAAGTTCTATATGTCCTTCTTTAATGAAATCTTCGATATTAGATTCATTTTCAATATTATCATTAAAAGTTTGTATTAGAGTTTGAAGTTCAGTTAACACGTCATTAATCATAGGAGTTTTAATATTATAGAAACCGAAGGATCAGAAAGCCAAAAAAGACGTTTAACGTTTAATCGCCCTTGTTTAAATTTTTTAAGGGTATTTTTTTGGGCCTTCCAACCGGTTCTACCTAACGTTCTATTTAGGTAGTGAACAATAGCATAAAAATGATCTTTATCCCTTATGTTCAAAGATACAGCGACATAATCCTCTTTGTTTGTCTTGTAGGTTGTGCCTTCCTTTAATTTTTGCATACCGTATCTCTTAGTATATTAAAAAAATAAAACATGTAATCAGAGGTATTATTACCATATACTTATTTAAGAACGAAAGCAAAATCTTTTTGTTAGCAATCGCATCGCGAATTGATTGCGGTTTGTTGATTTCGCATCATTTGTACCGGCTACGATTAATTTTCAACATGCCTTCTTATTGAACAGCAGAGGTTAATAAGAGCGAACCGAACCTTTGTCACATCCCGTTTCTATAGGTAGGCGGACTTTATTGTCGTTTGAAACACATCTTGATCAAGTTTACTAGTTTTACAGTAACCAACAAGTTGATTAGATCAGTTCTTCCTGTTTACACAACTATATTTGTCCGCCTAAAATTATTTATCGCCAATGTACTCTGTTAACTCGTAAACCTTATTATTTGGGCCAGAAAGTAAATATTTTCCAGTATTTTTATCTAATTTAGCACCAGACATAATCGAATCATCATTTAGGTTAAATGATATTACTGTTCTTCTGCCTGGACCTTTAAATGGATATGCTAAATGGCCTATCGAAGATGGAAATATTACAACTAATCCTGGTTCAGGTTTTACATAATGTGATTTGTTTATTTCTAATGTTTGTTCATCATATATTCCATTACTTAATAAATGTAACATGCCATCAGGAAATGTTTCCTCATTTATACTGTCTGGCACTTCTAAAAACATAACAGCAGATAAAGCAGAATTAGGATGAGTATGCCATGATTGATAATCTCCTTCCATATATCGCACTATCCATAAATTTATAACGTCAAATTTTCGTGAATGAACCCAACTCGTAGTCGTACTATAATGCATTTCTATATATAATTTTCCCAAATGATTTAAAAATTTTTTAACTTCGTTGCGTACACATATCCATTCTTCATCTTCATATGAATCCTTAACAGCACTATTAAACATTTTTATGCTACGTTGATATGTATTATATGACGAAGTATTACCTAAAGAATTTGTTACATTTTCTTCTTCCGATATTTCATCTGGCATTCGTTTGTTTAAATCTAACAAATAATTAAACACTGGCTCATTAAATATATTAAAAGATGCCATGTTTGTTTCAAATAAATTATGTGGTATTATTTTCATTTTAATACCAATATTTGAGTTCTCATAGGTATGTCATGATATGCTCTGGGAAAAGCAATTTTATGAAAATATTCTCCAGGAAATAATATACAACCATTAATTTTACCTTGTATAGAATTAATTAAATCATATTCTGTTGATGTGTGTTGGTTGTCCCATACAGAGGCGGCTAATGGCATATTTCTCATCTCTTTATTGGCTTCTGCCATTTCGCTATAGTGCCATGTTTCATAATAAAATAATTGAGTCATTATTTCTTTTTGCAATATATCTTCTTTTGTAAGTTTATGCCTACCTTCTTCTGTAGGGAAGAATGGTTTATGTTTCCAAAATTCTACTTCGGGTATCTCTTTCCATTTAGGATCAGTATTAAAATCTAAAAAAACAATACAAACAAAACTATCGTCTAGTAACCATTGTGGTCGATTTGGATGATTTTGTAATTTTAATCTTGTCGATTTTGGCAAATACTCATTAAAGAATTTAGTTTTATTGAACCTAGATTTAGCCATTGGTCGGTCGGCCCATATTTCTGCAATACCGGTTGCTTGATTAAAAGTTCTTGGGTCACATTCTCTAAGTTTTTTAACCCATGTTTTTGCTTCTTCCCATGCATAGGGATCAGCGATAGACGATTCTCCAAGGCATTTTTCACCTTGTTCAAAACATTCATCCCAATACGCAGTCATAATATTTTCATTATATACATTAAATGCATCTACATGACTATCATAATCCCAAAAAGTAGAACTAATACATTGGGAATTTGCATTTGTTACATCTTTATTATATACTTCTTTAATAATAGGATTGAGTATATCTAATGCATGATTATTTGAAATAATTTTAGATACCGTTCCGGCAGGGCTTTGGGGCAATAGTCGAGGATATAATCTATCTTTCATTTCTGGTTCTAAAACTAATCGGCAATTCTCTTCCCATTTTAGTTTATCTGATTCACAAGAATTTTCTAAATATTCATTATCATATTTTGGATAATCTGTATCTACACTATGGACAGGACAGTTTTGTCTTAATTCTGTTAAATCTTCATAAAAATCATCAAATGATAATGCAACATTATCTCCAATAACATGTCTTGTGTAATCAATTGTTTTTATTTTCATATGGCAGTTTTTCTATTCGTTTATAATTTCTGCATCTATCGAATTCTTGTATTCCCACTCCGCCAATTCTTCTAAATTGGATATCGGAAAAGGAATGAAAGGTCCAGAGAAGTTGTTTTTTGGTAACAGATTCCACTGTGAAATGGCGTTCGGTCCCTCTACCAGGATAGTGGATAGATCCTTCGTACATGTTCCTATATCCTTCTTCTCCGCCAATGTCAAATCCTATAAGATATATTGTCTTTGGTTCTTGCGTTGCGGCATAAAGACATGCTAATGCACCACAATTCCATTTTTTCCAATTACTGTTTATTTTAATATGTGTCGCTGAAGGACAACTATATTTATTAGGTGTAATTACGGTATGTACTTTTGAATATCCACTTACATGAAGTTCATTGCACATTCTATCGTCAACGCAAAATAAGATATCAGGTTGATATTCTCTGTATATTGCATTGCACCCATACACTATATAATGTTTTTTTAATTGCCAAAGGTCTATATTTTTTCTACTAACACCATTACCTATAACGACAATGCTATGTTGCTTCAATTTCTACGTTTAATGGATGGCCTTTTGACCTTGCTAGGTGTGTAGTTTCTAATGCTTTTTGTTCTGCAATTTCATAAAAAAATACTCCAGCAGTTCCCTTGCCTTTTTCATGTATATCAACCATTATTTTTTCCGCGGCGGCTTTGGTATGATGAAAAATAGCCATTAATGCTTCTACAACAAATTCCATTGGTGTAAAATTATCATTAACAAAAATAACTTGATACTTTTCTGGTTCTTTTATATTTTGAACCGTTTTGGTATCTTTTTCAACTATAGTTTCAATTTCAGGCATTAGCAAACCCTTTTCTGTATTTAGTTAAAATAGAGGCGGCGCACCATCATGCGCCGCATAATGTTGTTTAATTAACTGTGATAGGAATTTCCCTAGGCTTTTCAGATTCGGGAATTTCTTGTTCCAAATCTATAGTTAACATGCCGTTTTTAAGAATTGCATCTTTAACGAGTACATGTTCACCTAAACGAAACGTTCTATCAAAAGAACGGTTAGCAATACCATGATGAACAAAGTGATCTACACATGTAGTCTCGTCATCTTTGCCTTCAATCTTACCTTTAACTGTAAGATTACGTTCTTTTTGAGAAACGGTAATATCGTCTTCTCCGAAGCCTGCAATGGCCATCGAAATCACCCATTTTCCATCATCTATTTGTTCGATGTTGTATGGGGGATATGCTGTGGAAGAACCAGCAAATGTATTAGAGAACTGTTCTAAGTCCCTAAACATTCTGTCCATTCCTACAGTAAACGGTGTTAACGATGTAATGAAATCGCCTAGATTGGCGGTTGTGAGATGTCTGCTAGTCATAATTTTTCTCCTTTATAAGCAAGACAGAGTGAAGTTAACCCTACTGTGGCATTAACTTTCTCTTCATTATTATTTATATATATTATAACAGGTTATAATATAAATGTCAATAATTTTTTTCTTTTTCGTCATATAATTTTTCTATATTTCGCTCAATACGACGAATAGCTTGAGCTTTCTTTCTACGTCTTTTATCTGTCGGTTTTTCATAAAACTGTTTATCACGACAGTCTTTTAAAGTACCTTCTGCGTTTACTTTTTTCTTTAATAATTTAATTGCTTTATCTGCATTATTATTTCGTACTTCTATTCTAATCATTTTAATATTGCTACAATACTTGAACCGACAAATTTAGGCTCGGACATAAAATCTGATTCTAATTTTTTTGATAATCTATCAAATAATTCCAATCCAGATTCTTTATATATGTGTCGTTCTCGTCCTTTAAACCGAACTACAATTTTTACTTGATCACCTTTATCTAAAAACTTTTTAATTTTGGTTGCTTTAACTTCAAAATCATGGTCACCAATTGTTGGTCTAAATTGCATTTCTTTTAATTCAGTTCGACTTGCACGAGCATTTTTTGCCTGAGCTTTCTTTCTTTGTTGTTCTTTATAATGATATTTATTTAAATCTACAATTTTGGCCACCGGAGGGGACACACTTTCAGATATAACAACAACTTCTAATTCTCGTTCTCGAGCTATGCCAATGGCTCTCCTAGTTTCCATTACACCCAGTTGTTCGCCATTTTCATCTATAAGCCGTAACATTGGATGGCTTATATAATTACTTTTTCTGTTGTTTCTTCCCGTAAACGATGAACGGTTCCTGTCGTTTCTTGATTGTGTCTTCATTTATTACCACCTGTTCTATCCCTTTCTTTTCGTAGTTTGGTAGGTTAAATTGCACATCTAATAATGTGCTTTCTATAACTGAACGCAATCCTCTTGCGCCTACTTTTGTATCAGTACAAAGTTTTACTATTTCTTCACATGCTCCGTCTGTAAATTCTAATTTAACATTATCCATTTCAAACAATCGTTGAAATTGTTTTGTAATGCTATTTTTAGGTTCTGTTAATACTTTTACAAGTTCATTGTGTGTAAGTTCTTTAAGACCAACACGTATAGGTATTCTACCAACAAGTTCAGGTATTAACCCGTATTCAACTAAATCGTCTGGTTCAACAAAATTAAAATAATTTGTATCATCTTGTTTTTCATCTATTATTGCTCCAAATCCTATGGACTTGGTTTTGTTTAACCGTTTCTTAATATGTTTTTCTAAATCTATAAATGCACCACCTAATATAAACAATATATCCTTGGTGTTTATCTCTACTATTTCTGATTGGGGGTGCTTTCTTCCGCCCGATGGCGGTACTCGAATTTCTGCTCCTTCTATCATTTTTAATAATGCTTGCTGTACACCTTCGCCTGATACATCTCTAGTAATACTTGTAGATTCAGATTTTCGTCCTTTTTTATCTATTTCGTCAACATAAACAATACCTTTTTCTGCTCGTTCTATATCATAGTCTGCGGCAGACAATAATTTAGTTACTAGATTTTCTACATCATCACCAACATAACCTGCTTCTGTTACTGTGGTTGCATCTGCTATTGCAAAAGGGACATCTAATATTTTTGCTATAGTACTTGCTAATAATGTTTTGCCTGAACCAGAAGGACCCAATAACAGTACATTAGATTTATCTAATTCTATGTCTGTTGCTATATGATTAATTCGCTTATAATGATTATATACTGCTACTGATAGGACTTTTTTGGCTTCTTCTTGACCTATAACAAATTCGTTTAGGTGATTGTAAATTGCTTCTGGGGTATAAACATAGTGCTCATTTATTTCACTTTCTTCATCCTGAATAATATTAAAAGAAAGTTTAATGCATTCGTCACAAATAAATATATCTTTATCGGGGCCTTGAATTAATTTCTTTACTTCATCTCTAGTTTTATTACAAAAACTACAAATAAAGTGTTTAGTGCTTTGGTTCATGTGGTGTATTAATCCAACTTACTTTTTTGCTTTTGCCGCCGGATGCTAATGATTTTAATAATGATCTCCCTTTATTAACTAGTGGTTCTAAAACTGTTTTATTTGCTTTATCAACTAATACTGGTACTGATTCTTCTTCTTTTTCCAATTCTTTTGCTACTTCTTCTCTTACTTTAGGGTCTGCCTGTTCTAATATTTCTTTTATATTTTGTTCTAATTCTTCTGGTTCTGTTTTTGAATGAATTATTCCAGCAATACCTTCTTCGTGTGATCGTACAGCAGTTCCTTTGGGAACATGTTTTTCCTTTTTTCGTTCAACAACATCCTTGACTGGCTTAGGTACCGCCGATTTAATATCTGCAGGTATTATCAATTCAGCTCCATCTTCTTGTTCAACTATAACATCGTCGTCTTTCTCATTACGCATTTTTAAAGGTTTTAATTCTATATGTTGTCGTATAGTCATATTTCCTGCAATAATTAATAATACCGCAAGTGGATCAAATACAAAAATTAACAATAAAATTACTCCTCTGACTGCACTATCTAACATACCTACTGCATTGTCGCCGTATATAAATTCTGCAATATATTTTACAGGACCTACCTCTACTTCAAGTTGTCTATATGCTTGTTCTAATACTAACTTATCTTCTCTAATGTCATCAACTATATCTTGTTCTTTTTCAATAAATCCTTCAAGTTGTATAATTTTTGCATCGAGATCTTCTGTTTTTAATTGTGCTTGCTGTCGTAATTCTTGTATTCGTATGTTAATAGTTTTTATTTGAGGTGCATATTCGTTACCTATTTTATCATAGTCTGTACGTAATTGCTCACTTACTTTTCTCATTTTATCTCGTGCAACCCACGAAACACCTCTATCTCTTTTACGTACTTTATCTATTGCTATTTC
>LWDU01035232.1_pt1 | contig 30276 bp, 23 predicted proteins | sample 727161 | NCBI WGS metagenome assembly LWDU01 (sample SAMN04566230, study PRJNA314399) | hydrothermal vent metagenome | isolation source: deep sea hydrothermal plume seawater | place: Mexico: Gulf of California, Guaymas Basin | collected 2004-07-11
CTAGGGGATTCGAACCGCTTATACCGCCGTGAGAGGACAGCACTACCACTTTTGGTGAAAGCAGACGCTTAGTCCGGGCTCTACTTTGAGTCGTTTGTATTCAAGATACACCTGCTCAAAATTAATAAATGCCACATAGAAATACATTGAAAACTGGGCTCTCTCGTCATCGGTTAGCATTTGATCTGTATGGATTTTCTCAACAGCTCTGGCAAGAATGACATTCGTCGATGGTTTCGATTGGATTTCGATTTCGTTAGCATGTAGTGAGTGGATGATGCTTGCACGAACATCAGACGCACCCTGCTGGACCTGAACCGCCAGGTATAGGATCGATACTATTACTGCTATAGCACTTAATAATTCGGCGATTGCGCCAACTGCATTCCAATCCATTCTCTATGTCACTTCTAATGATGTATAACAATATAGTAGAGAGAAAATTTGCTAACTAATCCGGATATAATCGGATGTATTTCTGCATACTCTCCCTGTTATTTGCAAGTCTCTAATGACTGCTATTGGCCGGATGGAGGCCCGTCCTGGTACTTTCGCAGCTACCTCCATAGCGGCATAAATCTTGGGTAGAAATAAAGCCAGGTTATTCGCCGTCGAGGACCAAAAAGAGACTTACCCAGTTGTTAATAACATCACACTTGCAGTCAACACAATTAGGATGAACCCACCTCGAATCCACTTATCGCCAAGCTTTAGAGCGAAGCGAGCCCCAAGATATCCCCCAATTGATTTACCCAACAAGAGGCTGATCCCTATTGGCCAATCAATGAGCTGTTGCGACCAAAATGCAAGAAACGTGACGAATCCAACGGCAAGTCCCACCACCATCATCACCGTGGCACTTTCAATAAATGTCTTCCGAAAAATGAGCAGTAGTGAAGTGCTTCCTAAAGTCGCAAATCCCGCGCCGACAAAACCGCCCCATGTGCCGACAAGATAAAATACTAGATATCCTAGGTACCTGCGTGCCTTTGATGGTTGTCGAGAATCCACTCCAATCTCAGGTCTAAATAGAATTACAGTTAGAATTAGCAACAAAAAAATGCCGAGCATTTTCTTCATTATCGACTCATCAACCGAAATCAAGATTACGGTGCCACCTAATGCTCCCAGAGCTGCAGTTGACGCCAGGCCCCAGGAAAGCCGCGAATTCGCTCCCGGAAAATTACGCAGGCCGATCAAACCTCCAAGTCGCCCACCAAACATTGCAAATAAGTCTGTTGCAATTGCTGCCTGCGGACTCAGGCCCATCATAATCAGAGATGGCGTCGTGATAAGTCCAGCGCCACCAGTTGCGACAAAGAAGAAAGTAGGGACTAAACCGAGGAAAAATGTAATTAGAAGTGTTGGATCGATTTTCTATTGCCCCTACCTTAAACTTCCGTTATTGGCCGGTAGTTCATAATTCCGGCAATTCAGTTGCACCGTGCTGACCAGATACCACATGCAATGCCAGTGGGACCAATAGGTTCCTTTGCGGCTGAACAAAGCCAGCCAAATCGCTGGCAACGCTGGTATAAAATGACTCCTGAATGCTTTTATCCAGCGCGGCGAAATCAGGCGCCACAGGTAAATATGCAATGTGCAATGGCAGGAAATTGATTACTGGAGGGAGAGAAACCGGAAACTCCAGGATTTCTGCTTTGACGGCTTTGAGACCAGAATTGCGGAATATCGTAGCAACTTCTTCCCCATCTAATCTGTAGGCGTGACGAACAAGATCTGTGGTGCCAGGTAAAATTTCTTCTAACCTGTTCGTGTAAGCAGCCATGTAAGGACTACGATCCATCGGACCCGCAAAAAACGAAACTGACACGCGACCTTTTGATGCCATGACGGCACAGATTTTCCTGATACCTTTCTCAAGGTCAGGGAAAAACATGATGGTCTGGGTTGAAATAACGGCGTCGAATTTTAAATTATCTAGCGGCATGTCTTCGACAGAGGCTTCACACCACTCGATAGACAACTCATCGCCCGCAGAGAGGGCAGCTGCAACCTCTAGCATTCCACCGTTAGGGTCCAGACCAATAACCTTGCCCGTTCGGCCAACCTCCTTGCGAGCCGCCCTTGTGAAAAATCCTGTGCCACAACCGATATCGAGAACCGATTTACCCTCTTCAAGATTCACTCGCTGAAGAATAGGATCCACGAATGGCGCCATCATGATTCGAACCCAACGATCGAAATTTTCTGCGCCATTAGCGGCTAGCCGGTAATCAATTGCCATACTGTCTACCTCACCAAATTGGACTCACGCTTGAGTATTGCGCGTGGTCAGCCGAGTCTCTATTAGATAGGGCTGACGACCCGGCTGCGATGACGTTCATAGGCTGGACCTACTACCGAAGAAAATCAAGTCGTCTACAACAGACAACGGCGACATTCCTATTTAGACTATATGATCCCAGTAGAACATGAGAGGCGACATGCCCCTCATTAATATATATACAGATATCAAAGTTATATCATTGAAAAGGCCAGGCCCTCGCATTAACGCATCGGAGTCCGAGTTTATGGTGCTTGTCCGTGAATTCGATATTCGCCAGGGTTGGAAGGCGTGGAACCTGAACAATTGTGCCGAGTGGCTGAATCTGAAATGTGGCATAACCATGAGCACAGCTCGGGAGAAAGTGCGGGTCGCGATGGAGTTGTTCAATCTGCCACTGTGTTCTGAAGCGTTTGCAGATGGTACGTTATCCTACTCAAAGGTTCGAGCGCTGTCGCGAGTGGCGAACCCTGTGAATGAGGAGGCATTGCTGGATTATGCGATTGACGCCACCGGGAGCGCAATGTACTTGTCCCAGTTCTCCTTGACCATGTAAAGCCACCATTATTGTTTCGTCAAAAACAAGCAGTTTCCCTGGTCGACTGGAAGAATGACAATAGTTCAGGCAAATCGCTGAGTGCCTTGTTACCTTCTATTAGTTCGATACTAGCCCAGTACCGAACGTCAACAATACCAGTTTCAACACAGAGATCCTGGGTCTTAGGAAAGACCAAAGCGGACCCAGGTATTTCCGAAGAATTTTCAACCGCTATCTTTACAGCTCTTAGCCTTGCTCTGCCATACCTCGAAGATCTGTTTATTTACGCATCCGACTTCAGAGGTAGATCAACAAGGGTTCTGGATGTCGAGCAACTTGCTACGCTTGTTCGAGAGGAAGGTCTTGATGGATTTCTTTACGTAGAACTTTCCAGAGGAGAAGGCGAAGGATTAATCGTGACACTTCATATCCATGGCGAGGAGTTATCCGAGTGGACAATTTCAGTTCATGACGATGAATTGTCAGCTTCTCTCGTCGGCCGTTTGGTGCTCGACGCTAGTACTGTTTTACAGGGATCACCACCAAAACTAGCTAACGAGATGATTGAGTACCTTGACTCAAGAAACCTGGTGAGTTTGCACAAATACTGGCTTTCCTTCAAATTTGCCGCAGCAAATGACTACGCAAACGTGAAGAAGATTTGCCTTGAAGCAATTCAGCACGACCCACAGTTTCTTGAAGCTTATCGAGCACTGGCCACCGCGTACCAGTACCTTGGCCGGATCGATGACAGTCGAGATGCAATGTCGAAGGCCATTTCAACACACTCTTTGGAAAGTCCTCGTAATGCTGTAATGGCAAGGGCCCTGTACTACGCATTTTACAATCAGGATTACGAGAAGGCCTCAAAAGAACTTGAAGAAATGCTTAAGCTATCACCATTGGATGAATCCGCGATAAACAATCTAGCGGTGAGTTACTTTTACCTCCTCGACTTTGCCCGTGCCAAGGAACTCTCTTTGAGAGATCTCGAACTCTATCCAATGAAGACTCTGGGTAGGCAGAACTCAGCCTTTTACTCACTCTATGCCGGAGACTTAGAAGAAGCCGACGCTCTCGCTGAAGATGTACTGATGGATGATAAGGCTTATTACAACAGTTTTATGATTCGTGCTCTGGTTTCTGCTCAGAAGGGAGATTACCTTGATGCAAAAAACGGTTATAAACTTGGAATGGGAATATCAGAGCAATCTGACTCGGTCATGTTGCAAGGCATGGCGGATCTTTCCATAGCTTTGAATGAACTCAATGCGGCTGAGCAACTGTTATCACGGGGCATTGAAATCGACAGGAAACTTGAGAACCGGGAATACCTCGCACGGAAAATGTTGATGCAAGCTGAAATAGCCGTACGAAAAAACAGTAATACAGGAATACACAGTATAGTTGAAAAAGCCCTGGAGACATCCTCCTCCGTTGCTACTCTGGCTTCCGCGATCATTTTGAGCATTTTCTGTGGAGCAGATCCCACACCATCTATCGAAAGAATGTTGAAACAGAAAGTGAACATCCATAGTCGTGCCTATCTAAAACTTCTGCATGGATTCCAGCTCTGTTTGGAGCAAAACTACGGAGAGGGAATCAGCTTGCTGGATGAGGCAATTGAAACTTTAGATATGTGGCTTATCAGGTTAGGCAGGGCCTACATTTTCAGGTCCGGCGGATTGTTATTGGAGACGCAGGATGAGTTGTCGGTTTGCAAAGCACGGTACGGTGAATCTCTTTCTGCTACGATGGACGAACAACCTACCTTCAGATACTTTCGACTGGTTCAGGATGAAAATTGAACAATGTCATGTAAGCCCGTATCCAGAAAGTTGACTTTTGGCTATCCGGGATGAAAGTTGGATTTGGTTGAAAAGGGGCTTAACGATGCCTTGAATCTCAGAATTTGCGCCGACTAATATTGCCTACCGATTGGTACCCCAAGATTGGTTACTTTCAGTTGGGCGCCTTCTACGGTCCCACCTTTTCAACGGTTCAGGAACTGGTACCACGCCAGGTACTTGCAGCGATTGTTGCTTTTTACCTCTTGCTGCTCAACCTGGTGGGGGTGGGTATCGGGTGTTGTTGAAGATGCAGGCGCAGCAGGTCTTTTCCATAATCATTACCGTTTGGCGTCCGAACGACAGTGTGAACATGTGCGCGGGTCGGTACGCTGGGTCCGGATAGCGCCACGGGCATTTGATGATCGTATTCGATCATGACGACGGGGCTATGAATTCGGTAGTAGAAAACACTTTCGGGATCGGTGCCGCCTACCCAGGCGAACCGGGTTTCGTTCCAGTGTTGCCTGATCTCATCCATCTTCACCCCGGCATGCCGGTCATCAAGCTTGCCGATATAAAGCTGGATGGCGGCGTTCGCTAATTCGGCTTGTAACGGGTTTAATTCTCCAAAGCCAATTCCGGCATAGGGTACAACGGCGTTATCCTGAAACAACTCGCCACGATTGTTATTAGCGGTCTTTGAACTTTCGATGATTGCTATTGACCTCTGTTGGTTGTCGAGGGAATTAATCAGCGCAAGACCCGCGTTGAGCTCTTCGCTGAGTATGGAAGTCCCGGCATAGCGACCGGTTTTGGCTTCCGGTGGTTCAGATCCCATAAAAAGGGGTGTCATCACTACCTGGTCGCCAAGGACGAAGTAATTGATAATCAGATGATGACCGTCAATCTGCCAGCCCCAGGGTTCTGAGGCTGAAGGTTCTCCCATAATGGTGAACCAGTAGCGTTTTTCGCCATACTGATTGTGATCATCCATCAGGTCTGCAAGATGGCCCTCCAGTTTCATGATATTCCGGGCTGTTTCAAAACCTCGAATACTCAGGCTTGTCGCCAACAGGTTCATTGCTGCCCCAGTCTGGGCCTCGTCCATTTCCAGGAGCCCCACACCCTGGCGTGTGGAAATGTGAATGTTCGCCCAACGACGCCATTCGAGGTCATCAACTGCAAATAGTATTTCTTCTTGCTGTTGCGTGCTTAGAACACCAATCAGGCGCTTCGCAGCCTCGACGACGGAAGCCGTGGAGGCGCCAGTGGATTTGATTGTGTATAGGTTGCCTCTTATTTCTCCCTGTGCAGTGATGCCCAGAAACTCGTCTGCCAGTAGATTGTTTTCGATCAGTGGCCAGATCAGCCTGCTGGCAAGCACGGGCTTCCACCACATGACTGCCAGGGTAAAAGCGACAAGGGCAGTTAAGAAGGCAAGGATTTTCAGGATTGTTCTCATTTTTACAGTAGCTTCCGTGGTCTATGATGACAGCGTACACTCAGAATAATAGATGTCATAATCGAAGTTATGTTTTGGTCTGAATTTCGTCAGTTAAGCAAGTTGGGCATGCCGATGGTGGCAACCCAATTCTTCATTATGGCTATGGGGTTCCTGGACACAGCCATGGCGGGCCATTATGCCTCTGTGGATCTTGCCGGGGTTGCCCTGGGCGGCAATGTGCTGTGGCCGGTATTCATGCTGATGTCTGGCTTGAATATGGCCCTGACGCCGATGGCGGCTCACCATCGGGGTGAGAAAAACATCAAACAGATAGGCCCGCTCGTTCGACAGGGACTCTGGCTCGCGTTGTTTTCTGCCGGTATAACAATAGTGATCATCATTAATGCCTCGCCAGTCTTCGAATGGTTTAAGGTTGATGCAGACGCCGCCGATATTGGTGAGCGATACCTGGATGCTGTCGCCTGGGGTGTACCAGGGGTGATGCTCTATGTGACGTTGCGATATGCCTGCGAAGGATTGGGTCATACTGTTGAACCCATGCTGATCGCGGGTTCAGCGCTCGTAATTAATGGTTTTCTGAATTATATTTTTATCTACGGCAAATTTGGCATTCCGGCAATGGGTGGTGAAGGTTGCGGCTGGGCGACAGCAATCACGATGTGGTTCGAGCTGGTTGTCATCATCACCTTACTGTTTAGACCCTGGTTTCGTGAAACAGGTCTGATTGATCACTTTGAGTGGCTTCATTTCGAGAACATCAGGAGTATCGTCAGGGTGGGGTTACCTATTGGCCTTACGGTTTTCCTTGAAATGGGGGTGTTCTCTATTATTGGTTTTCTGGTTGGCTCTCTTGGGGTAACGGCACTGGCGGCTCACAGTATTGCCGGAAACATTAACTGGGCCACCTACGTCATTCCCATGTCTCTGGGGTCTGCGGCCAGTATCCGGGTTGGATTCTATGTAGGAACGCGGGATTTCACCCGTGCGCGGCAGGTCGCCAAAACGGCTTTCCTGGTGTCTCTCGGCTATGCGCTATTTGCCAGCAGCATATTGATACTGGGTCGAAATCTGATCCCGGGAATATACTCCAACGATCCTGCTGTGTTTGGCATTGCGTCCAGTTTGCTGATTATTGTCGCCCTCTATCAGATTGTTGATTGCACCCAGGCTACTATGGTCGGCGCATTGCGAGGCTACAAGGACACCCGGGTTTCAATGATCTACTCGTTTGTTGGTTACTGGGTATTGTCACTGCCCCTGGGCATGATACTCGGGTTTGGTTATTTTGGGCCGGCCTACGGTGTTTTTGGCTTTTGGAGTGGCATGGCCCTGGGCTTGTCGCTGGTGTGCCTCCTCGTGGGTCGCAGACTCTACCAGACCAGTACGAATGACCGTCGCATTCTGGAATTTGCCTCGATCTAACCAGGAACGGAAAGCGTGCACCCCGACCAGCCAATCCGCACAGACTTGTTCGGTGAAACTCTTCGCGTGGAATCGACCAGGATTTGATCAGGCTGGAATGGACGCTGCCATTATTCTGCTTAATTGGCAGTAGGGTAGTCCGGTCTCGTCTCGCCAGTTGTTGAACGCGCTCTGGACAGCAGCCAGACCGGACTTGCTCGTTGGTTCTTTATCAACGATACCTTCTGAAATTAAAACCCGGACGACGTCTTTGCTGAAGATGAATGTATCCTTACCTGCAAACCGCAGAAAATATTGTCCCGTATGACCACCGAGCCGACTGCCGGATTTTTTCAGATAGAGCAGCAACCCGACCAGGTCATCCTCCGGCCAGGCACTGAGAAAACTGCCGAAAGACTGATGTTGGGCGGCGATATCCAGCACAAAGGAAGCGTTGTCCCTGGTTGCCTTGATCTTGGTGAGGTTCCGGATAATCGACTTGTTCTGGGCGATGGTTTCAAGTCGCTCGTCACTGAAATTAGCAACCGCCCTGGGGTTAAACGCGGCAAATACGTTTTCGAAGTTTGTCCATTTGTTCTCAACGATCTTCCAGACGAATCCAGATCTGAAAATGCACTTGGTCATTTCACCCAGAAATTCAGCGTCTGGCATCGACTGCAAAGCTTTCGCTGATTTAGGTTGTGGCAACGACGCAGCGAGCTCGTCCTCGCCCTTCTGCGCAATTGCCTTGTCGTAGATTTTCTTGAATGCCATGGTTCATTCTCTGCTTATAAAAAGTTGCATGTTGGCAACCGGAAGCGATTGGTATGCACTTGTTGTGACTTTCTAATTTATTGCCGCCGCATAATGATTCTATAGGTCTCTTCATAGACAGTCCGTCTTGGACCGATTGTGACGATCTCTATTTTTTCTTTGAGATGATAGCGTAGATGAGAATATAGGCACAATCCGTCAACTGACGTTACGGTCGATCATCGAGGATGGTAGTCGCGACTGGCGGGATGGTGAAAAAAATGTTTTAGTCGTGAATTCTAAGTAAACAAAAAGACGCAGAACATCCATGGACGATAGACCGAAATCCATGTTCCGAGGCATTTTGATCATATGGCTGATAGTGAGTTGTTGCTTTACGGCACAGGCTGAAGAGCATTGCCCGAGGTACCAGGAGGGTGTGAAAAACGTCTACTGGGGTGATCTGCATGTGCATAGCAGCTACTCGCTTGACGCCTGGGGTTTTGGTACTAAATTTACGCCGGTTGATGCCTATCGGTTCGCCCGTGGTGAGCCCCTGGATTTACCGGGTGCCGGTGTTGCTCGATTGGACCGACCTCTCGATTTTGTGGCCATTACAGACCATGCTGAATGGTTTGACCTGATGTACATTTGCACCCCGCCGACCTGGAAAAATGATCCCTACTGCAAGACCATGGTCGAATACAATTCCACCAGCGAGGGTTCGAAGGTATTTGCGGAATATGTCATCCCGACGATCACGGGACCCGTTCCTCGACCAAACGCCTTATGTGCCGCCGATCCTACGGGTTGTGAGAAGGCCGGGAACAGTCAATGGCAGCGGGTTCAGGATCATGCCAACGAGGCCAATCAGCCCTGCGAATTTACCTCGTTTGTTGGCTACGAGTGGTCCGCAACTCCGGATTTCAGCCACAGCCATCGAAACATTATTTTTGCCAGCGACAATGTCACGGCGCAAGCTATCGACTACATGCGTTACCCTGACGTTGAAGATCTGTGGATGGAGCTGCAGAAACAATGTAAGCCGGAAGATGATTGTGATGTTATTGCGATCCCGCACAATACCAATATGGGGGATGGTGTTTCTTTTGATGTAGAAACACAGAGTGAGCTCGCGTTGCAGCTGCGGAGCCAGTACGAACGGCTGGTCGAAATACACCAGGAAAAAGGTAACAGTGAATGCCTGGCCGCATTCGGCCTGACAGACGAATCAGACTGCGATTTTGAGATTAGTTTGACTAAACACTCTCGTCCCCAATCAAGAGAAGATTATACCCAAGAGGCGTGGCAGAAAATGCGCGGCACCTATGTGCGTCAGTTGCTTTTACGTGGGCTTATAGCCTACCGGCGGTCCGGGGAAAAACAACGGAACCCGTTACAGTTGGGTATTGTTGCTTCCACGGATAATCACTCTGCAACCCCCGGATTTGTTGCAGAGGAGAAATGGCAGGGCTCGGTATTTGGAGTCGGTAGCCTGGAAAAATCAATGTCCCGACTGAACATGAATCCGGGCGGACTGGTGGCTGTATGGTCGGAAGAAAACACCCGGCAAAGCCTGTTTGCAGCGTTGAAAAGGCGAGAAGTGTACGGTACCAGCGGACCTCGCATTGGGCTGAAATTCAGCGGTTCGGTTGGCGGTGAATCACTAACCTGCCAAAGGGGCAACTCAGCTGACACCACCCTCACCATGGGCAGCGAATTCAGCGAGGCGCGCCATCCGCCACAGTTTATGGTGTTAACCCAGGCAGACCGAGTACCGATCGTAAGCGTTGAAATTATCAAGGGTGAGTTGCATGAGGGTGAACTGAAAGAGTCTGTTATCAAAGTCTGGGAAAATAGTGAGGGGGATATGTCGGTTTGCCAGACGTGGCGGGATCCGGCGTTTTCAGTTGATTCACCTGCGTTCTGGTATGCAAGGGTTCAGCAGGCGCCAACGCGCAGGTGGTCGACGGTAATGTGCCAGACCCAGGGGCGGTGCGATGAATTTCCCGATGCGGTCCAGAGTATTCAGGAAAAGGCCTGGGGTTCGCCCATTTGGTACTTGCCGGATTAGGATTAATGACAGTTAAAGTCAAAATAGGTCGGGGAGTGTTGTGGAATTAAAAGAGTCAAAAGAACTGCCGTTTGCTCGGGACAAGGTCTGGACTGCGCTAAACGACCCGGCAGTACTGCAGCTTTGCATCCCGGGCTGTGAGTCGATGCGGCAGACCGGTGAGAATCAATTTGAACTGGCTCTGATCGCGAAGGTGGGGCCTGTTAAAGCGAGGTTCACGGGCAGCATCAATCTCGAGGATCTGAATCCGCCAGAGTCCTATTATCTTGTCGGCAGTGGTAAAGGCGGTGTTGCCGGATTCGCCAGGGGTGGGGCACGGGTTACCCTGGAAGAAAAGACCGTTGAAGGCTATCTGGTCACGACGATGCACTATGTGGTTGATGCGGCTGTGGGTGGTAAGCTGGCGCAGATTGGTTCGCGGCTCGTCGATGTCGCCGCGCGCAAACTCGCCAGGGACTTTTTCGAGCGCTTCACACAGCAATTAAGTGAGGCTGGTTAGGAGGAACTGGCGCAGTCGACCCTGGCTGATTCACTCCTTGAAAGGCATAACTAAAAGTGAGATGGTACTCCACCCACCATTAACGCCAAGCATGAAAAGGAGTTTGATGTGTCCATTGCCATAGCACTTACAGTAAACGGCAAACCGGTGTCTGCCGAGGTTTCACCTGATACCCTGCTGGTTGATTTCATTCGCGATAACCTGAATCTCACCGGGACCCATGTTGGTTGTGATACCAGCCAGTGTGGCGCGTGTACGGTTCACCTTGATGGCAATGCGATTAAGTCATGCACTATGTTAGCCGTACAGGCAGATGGGTCGAAAGTTGTCACGATTGAAGGTATTGGTGACCGGGATAATCTTCATCCCATGCAGGCAGCGTTCAGACAATGCCACGGCTTGCAGTGTGGTTTCTGTACACCGGGCATGATCATGTCTGCTATCGATCTGGTTAATCACTCCGACGACCTGACTAATGCAAGTATTCGCAAGGGTCTTGAAGGCAATATCTGTCGCTGCACCGGCTACCAGAACATTGTTAAGGCGGTCGAAACTGCCGCAAAAGAAATGGAGGCCTGATATGAGCCAGCAGGAAACAACCGTAGGTAAAAGAGTTTTACGAAAAGAGGACTTCCGCCTAATTACCGGTGAGGGTAGCTACACCGACGATATTAATCTGCCTAATCAGACCTATGCTTATTTCGTCCGTTCGCCCATGGCCAGGGCCGGGATTAAAGGCATTGACCTGAGGAAAGCGCTGCAATCGGAAGGCGTGGTTGACATTCTCACCGGCCAACAGTTAGCTGAAGATGGTTTGGGTGCATTGCCCTGCGGCTGGATGGTGTTATCGGCCGATGGTAGCGAAATGAAACAGCCTGCCCATCCAGTTCTCGCCAATGACAAGGTGAACTATGTCGGTGAACCACTTGCGATTGTTCTAGCTGAATCAAAACGTCAGGCAAAAGATGCGGCTGAACTGGTTGAAGTCGACTATGAGGAGTTACCTGTATTAACCAATGCCAGGGAAGCTGCTGTATCAGACATTCAACTTTACGATGAGATACCGGGCAACAGGAGCTTCAATTGGGAACTGGGTGAAAAAGAAGCGACTGACAAGGTATTTGAAAGCGCTGATCATATTGTCAGCATGGATATATACAATAATCGCCTGATACCTAATGCAATGGAACCCAGGGCGGCGATTGGCGACTACAGTCGTGGTAACCAGGACTACACCTTGTACACCACGAGCCAGAACCCTCATGTTGCTCGTCTGGTTCTCACTGCCTTTGTACAGATAGCGCCGGAACATAAGTTGCGCGTGATAGCACCGGATGTCGGCGGTGGTTTCGGGTCAAAGATTTATGTCTATTCAGAAGAAACTGCTTGTTTGTGGGCCGCCTCCAAGATCGCGCGGCCCGTCAAGTGGACTGCAGATCGCTCTGAGTCCTTTCTCACCGACGCTCATGGCCCTTTATCCGCAGATGGCACCTTTGAGGGATTGAGAATCAAAACCATTGCCAATGTTGGCGCGTATTTGTCTCTCTTTGCCTCCGCGGTACCTACCTACCTATATGGCACTTTGCTGGCAGGCCAGTATAAAACCCCTAACGTTTATGTTGAGGTAGATTCCATATTTACCAACACAGCACCCGTCGATGCGTATCGAGGTGCCGGGCGCCCAGAGGCCACTTACATCCTTGAACGGCTGGTTGAAAAAGCGGCGAGGTCACTGTCGATGGACCCCTCCGAGATACGCCGGAAGAATTTTATTCAGCCGGAAGACTTCCCCTACCAGACCCCTGTCGCGCTCGAGTACGATATTGGCAATTACGAAGCTTCACTGGACCGGGCGATGGAAATGGCAGCTGTCAGTGATTTTGATGCACGCCGCGCAGACTCGCAGGCAAGGGGAAAGCTGCGAGGCCTGGGTTACTCCTGTTACATCGAGGCTTGTGGAATAGCCCCTTCAAAAATGGTCGGTGAGCTTGGGGCTGGTGTTGGCCTGTGGGAATCCGGCGAAGTTCGAGTCAACGCCACGGGCTCTGTCACGGTACTCACTGGCGCACACAGCCATGGGCAGGGACATGAAACAACATTTGCGCAAATTGTCGCAGATCGATTTGGTATCGATATTGATGATGTTGAAGTTGTGCATGGAGATACGGGGCGCATGGATATGGGCATGGGCACATATGGTTCCAGGTCTTTGGCGGTGGGCGGGTCAGCACTTGATCGTGCCTCAGACAAGATCATTGCCAAGGGCTTGAAAATAGCTGCACATCTGCTGGGTGTCAGTGAAGAAGAAATTGAATTTAAGGCACCGGAGTTTAAAGTCAAAAATAGTAATGCCGCCAAGACATTTCAGGAAATTGCTTTTGCCGCTTATGTTCCCCATGACTACCCGGATGACCTTGAACCGGGATTAGCCGAAAAGGCTTTTTACGACCCGCAGAACTTCACCTACCCGGCGGGTTGTTATATCTGTGAAGTAGAAATCGATCCGGCGACAGGTGTGACCAGCATCGAAAAATTCACCGCGGTTGATGACTTCGGGAAGATTATCAATCCGATGATTGTCGAAGGACAGGTGCATGGCGGACTTGTCCAGGGTATTGGCCAGGCGATGCTGGAAAATTGCGTCTACGATGAAAATGGCCAGTTACTGAGCGGTTCATATATGGATTATTGCATGCCGAGGGCCGATGACTTTCCGAACTTTGATGTGGACCTGACAGAAACAGCCTGTACTCACAATCCGCTCGGGGTTAAAGGTTGTGGTGAGGCGGGTGCGATTGGATCGCCACCGGCGGTTATTAACGCGATAACCGATGCGCTGGGTATTTTGGATATGGACATGCCAGCAACGCCGTACAAAATATGGCAGATCATCTCTGCGCAGGAGGGTCAGTAATGTACGCATTTAACTACCACAAACCCGCGACACTCGAACAAGCCAAATCCCTTTATGCCGATTGCGAGGATCCCTACTTCATTGCGGGTGGGCACACCCTGTTACCGACGATGAAACAGAGGCTGGTATCACCCACAGATTTAATAGACCTTGCTGGTATTGAAGATCTTGTTGGAATATCAATTGATGGTGATGAACTGGTGATTGGTGCCATGACAACCCATGGTGAGGTTGCGGCTTCGAGTATGGTTGCAGATTTTTCATCGGGGCTGGCGCAACTGGCTGCCAAAATCGGAGATACGCAGGTAAGGTACCGGGGCACCATTGGCGGCTCGGTAGCCAATAATGATCCAAGTGCCGACTATCCGGCGGGTTTATTGGGTTCCGGTGCCACCATAGTGACGGACCAACGGCAGATTGCGGCTGATGATTTTTTTGTTGATCTGTTCGAAACCGCACTGCAGGAGGGTGAGATGATCCGTTCCGTTCGCTTTCCCGGCGTCTCACGTTCCGCATACCAGAAGTTTGATAATCCGGCGTCACGTTACGCCATTGTCGGTGTGTTTGTGAGCGAAGGCAATGGAGAGGTGAGAGTCGCCGTGACAGGGGCTGGAGCAAGTGTTTTTCGCAACAGCGATATGGAACAGGCGCTGGCTGGTGACTTTAGCGCCAGTGCGTTGAATAGTATCAATGTGCTTCCAGACGAGTTTAATTCCGATCTGCACGCCAGCCCGGCGTACCGTGCAGCCCTGGTGAAAGAGATGGCGAAACGAGCAGTGGCCAGCATTCAGTAACATAAGGAAGAGATTCGCTAATTGGTGTCCGTACGGAAACTAAATATGTGCCAAGCATGGCCATCTTAAATTTTTTGTTTATATACGAACACATTTACTACGTCGCGGTTATTGTGATGAAAACAGCGAGTTAGTTCCTGCTCATGTATTATATCGAAGGAAGGGCGGGGCCGCCCAGGCCGCCGAGGCATAACACTCACAGTTCTATTTCCGGGCAAGAACTATTAAGGATGGGTAGTAGTTAATGACCGTTCCGATACCGGATTTACAGAGCGCCGATCTACCCGATAGAACCGAGAGTTTCTGGAAACTGACGGGACCGGGTGCCATCATGATCGGTCTTGCTCTGGGTTCCGGTGAATTGATCCTGTGGCCGTGGATCACCGCCAAGTTTGGCACCGAGATGATGTGGGCTGCGGCGCTCGGAGTATTCCTGCAGTTATTCATCAACATTGAAGTTGGGCGCTGGGCAGTTGCAACGGGTGAGAGCGCATTTACCGGCTTTGCACGCATGTCCAAATTCTGGGTCTATTTCTTTATGACCTTGATGCTTGTTGGCGCGTTTCTCCCGGGTATGGGTCGTGCCGTGGGTACTTCTCTCAGGATCCTGATTTTTGGCATTGATGGTCCCGGTGGTGACTGGCTCTGGACCGCACTGGTCATTGTTATCGCGCTCGTCATCCTGTTTGGCCCGAAAAGAATTTACACCGCGGTTGAGAAGTCCATCATGGCGATGGTAGCGCTGATTATTGGTGGCGTGTTGTTTGTGGCTATCAGTGTTGGCACCTGGAATGATGTTAAAGAAATGTTATCCGGGATGCTCAATGTCGGCACCATTCATCTCGATGAAGAATTCACCTTTCACAGGTTTTTTGGTGCCTTCGTGTTCGCGGGTATTGGCGGACTCGGCAATCTGTTCTATGCGTATTATCTGCGGGACAAGGGCATTGGCATGGGCAAAAATATTCCCGCGCTGATGAACCCGCTACGGGAAGCACAGCGTGGTAACAGTGAAACCGGCTTCCTGTATCCGGACAACGAGGCCAATGCACGGCGATTCAACGACTGGTTCAGGTTTGTCCAGCTCGACAGCATCATCTTCTTCTGGATCGCCAATACCGTAACCATGTTCCTGTTTATGTTTGGCGCCTTTGTGGTGTTGTTTCCCGCCGGTATTGTCCCGGCAGAGAGCCAAATCATCTGGGACCTGGCGCAAATACTTGAATCTTCGATGGGGCAGTTTGGACGCTACCTGTTTCTCATCATTGGCATAGCCGTCTTTTTCAGCAGTGTATTGGCGGGGCTCGATGGGGGTATCCGGCTTTGGGTTGATCTGCTGCACAGCAATTTCAAGTATCCGAGCAGATTTGCGGCCAATCGACTCTATCTCTGTTTTGCCATAGGCCTGGGATCGCTGGGTGTTGCATCCACCTGGCTTTTCGAAACTTACGATATCACTGTGCTGGATTTCTTCTTTATCGGCGCGATGCTCGGCGGATTCGCAATGGCCGCCTACGTGCCAATGCTGCTCTACATGAATATCAGGTATCTGCCAAAGAGTGCACAGCCGAAGCTTTACAATATTGTTATGGTAAGTATCGGCGGCGCAACCTATATTTCGTTTGCGGTTTATACCGTGTGGAACAAATTGAGTGAATGGTTTCTTTAACCTTGAAGTACTACGCTAATGTACTCGAATCGATTGTACTGGAGTTGACTCATGCAGACAGAGCACCCGCTAACGACGGCCTATCGACGTTTTAGTCCGACCTCAGAAAAATGGGCTGAACAGGCGCAACAGGTCTTCCCTGGCGGTGATACCCGCGCGAGTGCCCACTATGGTCCTTATCCACTGGCGATGCAGAAGGCAAAAGGTTGCCTGTTAACGGATCTGGACGGTAACCAGATCGTTGACTTTATGAACAATTTTACTTCGCTGATTCATGGCCATGCCCATCCCCGAGTCGTTGATGCAATACAGGAGCAGGCAACCATTGGCTCCGCTTATGCGGCACCCAGCGTCGGGCAGGTGCAGCTTGCTGAGTTGATTGTCGAGCGAATACCATCAATTGAGCAGATGCGGTTTACCAGTTCCGGCACCGAAGGTACCCAGATGGCGATTCGGTGCGCCCGTGCTGCTACCGGCAGGCAGAAAATAATGAAAATGGAAGGCGGCTATCACGGCAGCTTTGAGCTGGCAGAAGTATCCCTCGTGCCAATGCCTAACGCATGTGGGCCGCTGGATGCGCCGGTTTCGCTTGCAGTTGATAAGAGCTTTCCCGAGAGTGTTCTGGCAGATACGATTATCTGTCCCTACAACCAACCGGAGCTGGCGAAAGATCTGATTGCCCGGCATGCTGATGATCTGGCTGCGCTCATTGTTGAGCCGGTACTGGGGTCGATGGGGATGATCCCTGCGAGTACGGAATTCCTGCAGACACTTCGCGATGAAACACAGGCGAGGGGGGTTGTTTTGATTTTTGATGAGGTCATTACTCTGCGTTTGAGTGCCGGTGGTGCGCAGGCAATTCATAACATCAGTCCGGACCTGACCTGTATGGGCAAAATCATTGGTGGCGGTTTGCCAATCGGTGCCCTGGGCGGCAAGCGGGAGCTACTCCAGCTCTTTAGTCCAGCGCAGGAACAACCCATCATGCACGCCAGCACTTTTAGCGGTAATGCCCTGACCATGGCTGCCGGTCTTGCTGCTATGCAGAATTACGGGGAAGGTGAGGTGGAACGAATTAACCTGTTGGGGGCCAGGTTGCGGGATGGATTTAACGATGTTTTCACCAGCTCGGGTATTCGAGGTCAGGCTCTGGGGATGGGTTCCTTAACCAACATCCATCTGACGGACGATGAAATAACGGATGCGCGTTGCTCCATAGACGGGATTATCGCGGCAGGGCATATTGCGGGATTGCTGCACCTGACGATGCTCCGGCACGGAATCATGTCTGCGACCCGCCTGATGTATTGCACCAGTACCGCCATGGGAGAAGCAGAAATTGACAAGGCGGTAAACGCGCTCAGCGAAACTCTGCAGGAGCTCCGGCCCTATATCGAGCAGGAGCGACCCAACTTGATTGCAGGTTGACTACAAATACCCCTCGATAAGCTTGCAGCCTGCTAGGCTATTCTTCCTCATCCTCCGCAAGCACAACCAGTACTTCACCGTTGGTGACCTGATCGCCCTTGGCGACTCGAATTTCACGCACCGAGCCTGCGTGTGGCGCAGTGATGCGGTGTTCCATCTTCATGCCTTCCAGAATCAGCAGCAATTGCCCTTCTTCCACCTCATCACCTTCCGAGACATAAGTCTCGACGACATTCCCCGGCATGGGAGCAGTCAGGCTACCCGCCAGCCCGGCGCGGTCTAGATCCGGGAATCTTGGCAACTCGATCAGTTCAACCTGGCCTCCGGGACCGTGGGTCAACCAGCGATCACCGTCAGCCGTCACGGTAAACGCCAGCAATCGGCCGTCAATTTCCAGTGAAATCTGCTGGCCCTGTCTGGACTTGATAAACACAACCAGTTCAAGATCATCAACCATGGCAACAAAACTGCCGTTTCTTCTGCTCTGGTACTCGAGCGTAATCTCTTCATCATCAATGGTAAATTCGACCAGCTCTGGTGGCATCACGGAATTTCGCCAACCACTGGGGATTCGGTGCCATGTTTTCGATTCTGCCCGCCGATCTCCCTGGGCAACCATCGCCGCGGCGATTGCTCCTTCAATCAACTCACCACGATCGGGAGTCTTTCCACGCGGTGGATTGATGCGTTCGATAAAGTCAGTAGTTGTGTCACCGTCAAGAAAAGCCTGGGTTCGCAATACAGCAACCAGGAAGTCGCGGTTAGTGGTCAAGCCTTGGATACGGGTTGTTTCCAGTACTCTTGCCAGCCGTAGTGCGGCCTCTGCACGGGTCGGTGCATGGACGATGACCTTCGCTAGCATCGGATCGAATTCAATACCCACAACACTACCGGTCTCGATACCGGAATCGAACCTGGCATCAGCCACTTTTGAGCGTTCAAATAACAATACCGGACCGGCCGTCGGCAGAAAATCCTTGGCCGGATCCTCACCGTAAATTCGGGCTTCGATGGCGTGTCCGTTGATAGACAGATCTTCTTGTGCAAAGCTTAAACTTTCACCCTGGGCAACCAGTATCTGTTCACGGACCAGATCAAGGCCGGTGATTTCCTCGGTAACCGGGTGTTCGACCTGTAATCGTGTGTTCATTTCCAGGAACCAGAAATCGTCACCATCCAGCAGGAATTCGACAGTACCGGCGGAGGTGTAACCAATCGAATTGGCTGCAGCAACGGCCGCTGCACCCATTTTCTCCCGTAACTCTGGTGTCACGGCGGAAGAGGGCGCTTCTTCAATGATTTTCTGGTGTCGGCGCTGAATGGAACATTCACGCTCAAAACAGTGTACAGCATTTCCCTGTTCATCCCCCAGCACCTGGATTTCGACGTGCCGTGAAGAGGATAACCAGCGTTCCAGAAAGATGGTGTCATCGCCAAAGGCGGCGCCCGCTTCACGTCTGGCACCTTCCACCGCGGCTTCAAGTTCCGCTTCGGATTCAACCACCCGCATACCTTTGCCGCCACCACCTGCAGACGCCTTGACCAGCAATGGATAGCCAATATCGCTGGCAAGCATCTGAACATCAGCACCTGTTTCGACTTCGGCTGATGGCAATGTGGGGACGCCTGCTTCGGTCATCAGTTTTTTAGATGAGAGCTTGTCCCCCATCTGGGAGATGGCATCTGAGTTCGGTCCAATCCAGATCATGCCCGCATCTTTGACAGCCGCCGCAAATGTCGTGTTTTCAGACAGGAATCCATAACCCGGGTGAATAGCGTCGGCGCCGGTCCGTTTTGCAGCAGCCAGCACCTTGTCCTGGTCGAGATAAGTTTCCAGCGAACTGGTACCACCCAGGGCAACGGCCTGGTCTGCTTCGGCAACAAAGGGTTCGCCAACATCACCATCTGCATAGATGGCCACGGTGCCAATGCCCATGTTGTGGGCTGTTCTTATGATTCGGCGCGCAATTTCGCCCCGGTTGACGATGAGTATACGTTCAATATGTTTTGACATGATTACATCCGCCAGACGCCGAAACCTTTGGCGCCTTCTATTTTGTTGTTGTGACAGGCAGACAGCGCAATGGAAATATGCTCTCGTGTGTCGCGTGGATCGATCAGGCCGTCGTCAGAAATTGCAGCAGTGGCTAACAAGGCAAGTGAGCCCTCCTCAGCTGCGGCTTCAACCGCTGCGACGCGTACCGCATCGGCTTCTTCATCGAAGACCTGGCCGCGGCGTTCTGCCGATTCTCTTCCGACGATGGTCATAACTCCCGCCATTTGCTTCGGACCCATGACGGCAATCTTGGCGGTAGGCCAGATAAAGGTGAAGCGGGTACCGTAGGCCCGGCCACTCATACCGTAGTTGCCTGCGCCGTAAGAGGCCGCAGGGATAACGGAGATATGCGGCACGGTTGAGTTTGCGACAGCATTTATCATTTTCGAGCCATTTTTGGTAATGCCACCCTGTTCAAAATCGGTGCCGACGATGTAGCCCGTGATGTTATGCAGGAACACCAGCGGTACATCGATCTGGTTGCAGAGCTGGATAAACTGCGTGGCTTTTTCTGCAGATTCCGACATCAGTGGCCCATTGTTACCGAGAATGCCGACCGGGTAGCCATCAACGGATGCCCAGCCGCAAACTAGTGTGGGTCCATAGAGCGGTTTAAAATCTTCAAAACGTGAACCATCGACAATACGGGCGATGACCTCCCTCATGTCAAACGGTGACTTCAGGTCGCGGGATACAATGCCCAGCAGCTCATCCGGGTCGTAGACGGGCTCGTCTGGCGGCAAAGTTGGTCCAGGGCCTAATTTCCGCCAGTTGAGGTGTGCTACCACCTCACGACACATGCGGATGCCATCGTGCTCATCTTCTGCCAGGTAGTCACCAAGACCAGAGATTTGTGTATGCATTTCGGCACCGCCGAGATCCTCGGCGTTGGCATCCTCACCAGTGGCCATCTTCACCAGGGGTGGGCTGCCAAGAAACACTTTCGATTGCTTCTTGATGAAAATATTGTAATCACTCATCCCCGGCTGATAGGCGCCACCCGCTGCGGATGCGCCGAACACCACCGAGATGGTGGGGATGCGCATCTGTGACAGTTCGGTGATCTCATAGAAAAGCCTGCCAGATTCCCCAAAGTGGGATGTCGTGGAACGGGTCTTGATCCTGGGTGGCGGTCCGTCGTCCTTCGGGCCGCCTCCGCCGCCAGCCGCATTACCTCGCAGGTCAGCGCCCGCGGATTCAACGAACTGTACGTAGGGTAGCCGGTTGACCCGGGCGATCTCTAACCCCCGCATCAGCTTCTTGCTGTTCCAGGCGTTGAAAGCACCTGCCCGGACTGAAGGGTCGTGGCCGAGAATGACACATTCCGTGTCGGCAATAACGCCAATGCCAACGATAAAACCTGAACCAATCTTGACACTGGAGTTGTACGCTGCGAGCGGGCTGATTTCGAAGAATGGCGAATCCCGGTCCAGAACCAGTGAGATACGTTTGCGCAATGGCAGTTTGTTGCGGGAACGCAATCGGTCCATGGCTTCCTTACCGCCGCCCTGAGCGGCGTCGATGTGTAAACCCTCAATGTATTCTAGCTCGTCGAGCATTTCAGCCCGATTCTTCTGATACTCCTCTGAGCGAGTATCCAGTTTAGATTTTATTATCTGCATGGGTTTCCCATTCCTGTCTGCTTAAGCTGATAGTTTTTTTGATGCTATCCAATGCTATCGTTGTCTCACTTTCTAAACAACGTCTGTACCGCATATGTATTTACCCAACGTTTGATCCAGGTCGTGGCATTGGATCGAACCCGCTTGCTGGCATGGGATGATGTCACAAATAAGCGACAATGATTACCAGGTATCAATAAATGGATACTTCTTCTCTGTTCTAGCCGGTACCGGCGGTAATCGTTTCAGGCTGCTGGCGATCCAACTGCGAGTGTCCGCAGGATCAATGACATCGTCAATGCCTCCGCCCACTCCTGCGTTGATTGCCTTCGCACCTTCGTAGGATCGTGCAACGCGAGTCTCGAATTCTCTCTTACGTTCCTCCGGGTCCTCTATCGCGGCCAGTTCTTTACGGAATCCGAGTTTCACGGATCCTTCGATATTCATTCCGGCAAATTCTGCGGTAGGCCAGGCAACGGTGAAGAATCCGACCCTGGAACTTGCACCGCACATAGCCTGTACCCCCAGCCCATAGGCTTTTCTGACAACTACCCCAAACAATGGCGTCGTGAGGTTAGCACCTGCATTGAACATGCGCACACAGTGTCGAACCAGTGCCGTGGCTTCTACTTCCGGGCCAACCATCATGCCCGGGCAATCCATCAGGGACAGAATAGGGATATCGAACGCGTCACAGAGCTGAATAAATCGTGCACCCTTGTCGGCACCGTCAGAGTCGATGGCACCGGCCAGATGATGTGGATTGTTGGCGATAACAGCCATTGGCCTGCCTTCCACCCGGATAAACGCCGTAATTACGCCGATGCCAAATTTCTCTCTGATTTCGAGCACCGAATCCTTGTCGGCAATGGTGTCGATAATCTCCCGCATGTCATACAGACGCAGCCTGTTTTCAGGCACAATATGGCGGAGGCGACGCTGGTCAGGGGCTTTCCAGTCGCTGATTGTTCCCTGGAAATAAGACAGGTATTTTTTCGCTACCTGGACAGCCTCTGCCTCATCCTTAACCAGAATATCCACCACACCGTTAGGGACCTGGAATGACATGGGGCCAACCTCTTCGGGGGTATAAATACCCAGGCCACCACCTTCGATCATGGCGGGTCCACCCATGGCCAGGGTGGTGCCCTCTGTGGCAATAATGACATCACAGCAGGCGACCAGTGCGGTGTTCCCGGCGAATGTCCGGCCGTTGACAACGGTGACCAAAGGTATCAGGCCACTCAGTTTTGAAAATTGAGTAAAGGTGTAGGTATCGAATGCAACCCCGGGACCGGTTGCATCGTCGCCGGGCCGGCCACCACCGCCCTCGCCAAACAGAACCAGTGGTATTCGAAATCGCCTGGCCAGTTCGAACATGCGATCCTGCTTGTAGTGGTTGCGTCCACCCTGGGTTCCGGCCAACACCGTGTAATCGTAGTGGACGATCATTGCCTGGGCCTGCTCTTCGCCAAACAGGTCAGCGTTGATGGTGCCTATACCGGCCAGGAGTCCATCGGCGGGGGTTTGTTTGCGGAGGGTTTCCATATCATAGCGGCGATGCTGGCGGGCGACGATTAATGGCCAGTACTCCTTAAACGAACCTTCGTCCATCAGCTCATCGATATTTACCCGGGGCATACGATAGCCGCGGGCATGACGCTTGGCGACAGCTTCCGAACGGTTCTCGTCCAGGGTTAATGCATGGCGATTGTAGGTCTCTTCAAGGTCCGGGCGAATAAAGTCCGGGTCGAGCTGTTCCTCCACGGCCTGGATGCCACCGGTGATTGAGGCTTCCTCGATAAACACGATTGGAAACCCTTCCCGAACGACATCTCCGGCTGCCATGGTGATTTCCCGGACAATGCCGTCATGGTCCGCCGTGATGACATGTTCCATTTTCATCGCCTCAACCACGGCGACTGGTTGTCCTTCACGGACTTCATCATTGACGCCAACATCGATGGAAACAATAGTGCCCTGAATAGGTGAGCCGAGACCTGTAGAACCATCGGGGCCGCTGATTTCCGTCTCCGAGGCAGTAGCCTCCTGGTTAGATTGAGCCGATTTCACTTTGGTATCGTGATCAAACAGCGCCAATGGATCACTGGTGTCCACCTTGGCACCGGCGAATCCGGTTTGGACTGTACCGTTACCATTACTACTACTGGCATTATCATTAGCGCTTGCGGTGTTTGGTGTTACCCCTTCAATGAATCGTCTTCTTGTCGTCGAAGGGGCGGCAAGTTGTTTGATATGTTCATCTACCCAACGGGTGTGAACCTGGTTGTTGATAAAGTCTTCGTGACCCAGAATATTTTGCAGGAAGGGTATGTTCGTACCGACGCCTTCCAGACGGAATTCCGACAATGCCCTTGTAGCGCGCCCGACAGCGACACTGAAATTTTCTTCCGGTGAGTGCACGATGACTTTGGCAAGCAAGGAATCGAACGCCGTGCTGGTTTTGTAGCCCGCGTATCCGAACCCATCAGTGCGCACACCAGGACCATTGGGTGCTTCGTAGGCTGTGAAAGTGCCGCTGGCAGGTCGCACGGCGCCGTTCTCCTTGAAAGTTTCCATATTCACCCGGGCCTGGATCGCATAGCCGAGAGGGGTTGTGGTAGCGGAATTACCAAGCCCCAGTTCATCCAGGGAGTCACCGGCGGCCAGGCGAATCTGTGATTGTACAAGATCAACACCGGTCACTTCCTCGGTGACCGTGTGCTCAACCTGCAAACGTGCATTCGCCTCGATAAACACAAAGGGCTGGGAAGCATTACTGTCGCTGTTAACCAGAAATTCAAAGGTGCCGAGATTACTGTAGGACTCTTTGGTGGCGAAGCGAACCGCCGCTGCAATGATCTCTTCGCGCATTGATTCCGCGAGACCGGGTGCAGGTGCGATTTCCAGGAATTTTTGATTCCGTCGCTGAATACTGCACTCACGTTCCCCCAGGTGTGCAATGTTCCCATCCAGGTCACCTAGAATTTGTACTTCCACGTGGCGCGCCCTGGTGACGAATTCTTCAACATACACATCCTCCAGCCCGAATGATGCTTTGGCTTCCCGTTGGCAGCGTGCAAAAATTGATTCGAGATCGGTGGGATCTGGTACTGCACTGGTACCACGACCGCCGCCACCGGCGATGGCCTTAATGATTATTGTGCCACCCGATCCCAGTGATTCCATAAAGGACCTGGCTTCGTCGATCGTCACCGCACGATCGATTCCTTTTAGCACGGGTACTTCTGCTTCAATGGCGGCAATGCGCGCGCGAGCCTTGTCACCGAAGAGTTCCAGATGTTCAACGGCGGGCCCCACGAATGTAATGCCTTCCTCTTCACAGCGCCGGGCAAAGCTCCCCTGTTCTGAGAGGAATCCGTAGCCGGGATGAATCGCATCACAATTCGTGGTTTTGGCAGCGGCGATGATCGCTTCGATATCGAGGTAGGCACGGGCACCCATGCCGTTCAGTGCAAACGACTCGTCGGCGACCCGTGTGTGCAGACTTGAAGCGTCATCTTCAGAATATACGGCGACGCTCCTGAGCCCAAGGTCAGCTGCGGCACGTGCTATGCGGATGGCTATTTCGCCACGATTAGCGATGAGTAAGGCGGTGAAACCCATGGCGGCTCCTTGTTCTTGCTGCGATAGTTCCTGTTGTACCATAATGTACCATGAGGTACTGAACCCTGGAGTTTTAAGGTCTATTGTGCAGGTAATTCTCGCGGCACGCATACTTACAGAACCCTTTGATAGTCATTGATAAGGGTGGTGAATGAAGAATGGTCCGGAGACCCGGAGTTACCCTAACGTCCAGCAGATATCCGAATTGCAGCATCTGATGCAAAGTTGTCGGTGATGGAGATTAAACGGGGTCATATTCCAGATTGTAGTCTCACGCAAAAGCTGAATGACCTGGTTCGCGTCGATATGGCGAAGGAACTGGTGGCAAGGAAGCATAGATCGAAATGAATTTGCTACTGAGTTGTTATGATTCCCTTACAATTTTGTCCTGTTTTCTCCGTATCTCTGAATGACCGGGCTTAGCCGATGGGGTAAAATTCGAAGTCCTTTGTTTCCGCAAAGATTACATGGGAGATTGAATGACCGATACACTGCATCAGGTTAGATTCAACGCCAGGATGACTGGTGAGTTCAGTTTCGATATCACCAAGCAAAGGTTTGGCAGATTCTTTCGTTTGGGGGAACCTGCCGTTAAGAAACTATTCTCTGGCAGAGAATTTGTGATTAAAACAGGCCTGTCCGAAGACAATGCGATTAAATTTGCCATGAAGGTCGCGGAGACCGGTTGCGAGTGTGTTATCGAAAGTATGCCTGGAGCTGACCCGCTTGAGCAACGTCAGAGAACCGCTGATCGCCGTAGGAGATATCGCAGGGATCCACGAGCTTCATCCCTTGTTCCGGATCAAAGGAGGGAAATCAGAAGGCAGGACGACCAGGATTATTTTGAAATCCTGGTCTTGAAAACCGCAGATATCCCCGTCGCATTTAGATCCTATCCCACCACCCTGCAGAAGCGTTTTTAGAGTCACAGTCAATTGCTGATAAGCGTGGGTGCTCGATGTCAATTGGTCAACTTCTTGTGATTTCCTGAGCGGCTTTGTTTACTTCAATGAGATGATGCATCATCTACCAGACAGGTTAATCGACGATCAGGAGAACAATTTCGATGGATGTCTATGAAGCGCTATACACCACCAGGGCAATGCGCCGGGTCAAAACCGACCCAATTCCACAGGAAGTACAGATGCGCATTATGGATGCAGCTGTGCGTGCACCCAGTGGTGGCAATTCCCAAAATTGGCGATTCATGCTCGTAGACGACCCGGACATCAAGGGTCAGTTGGGATCAGTTTATCGCGAGTGTTTTCAAACACTGCTCGAAACGCACTATAAACCTGCGCTGGATGCAGCGAAGGAAAATCCGGACACACCGGAAAGTATCGAATTTACCAAGATGCAAAAATCGGCACTTTATCTCGCTGATCACTTTGAAGACTACCCGCTGCTGCTTTTTGGGTTCGCCCAACACGATCCAAGCGGCGGATCAATTTTCCCATCGATCTGGAATGCCATGCTGGCAGCGAGGGCTGAGGGGGTAGGATCGGCGATTACGAGTGTCATGATGTTCAAGTTGAAGCAGATGCTGGAGATACTGAAGGTGCCTGAAGACCAGGGGTGGAATTTCGCAGCCTGTGTGACCATGGGGTATCCCACGGGTCGATGGGGAGTGGCGCCTCGAACACCGGTTCACCATGTTTCCTATCGCAATATCTGGGGTGAGCCATTGGGTTTCGAAATCAATACGCCTTTGTGGCCTTCAGAATAAAGTCGTGAGGAGAATTTAGTTGGCTGACGGGGCTCACCGACCACAGGTCGAATTCAGCGACGAGTACGAGCGCCGCAACCTGCGCGCTTTGAGCGGCTCAATTGAGGAGCGGGCGCACTTATTCTCCCACTGGGATGAAGTACTACCCCAACGGCCGTTCGATAACGCTCGGTGCGTTTGGACAGATGATTTGGCTCGACACACAGAGAGGCGTCTCGATCGCCGAGTTCGGTGCCCAGGGTGAAGACAGTGCCGTGTCACCAGCGGGTGACCTCAACTGTTGCATTGCCACCGTACTGACGAATTTCTGCGGCAACAACTTCTTCGAGACGTTTGTCTGCGATCACCACATTGCAATTATGCTATTACATTTGGTTTTTCCAGGAGATCTTTAAGATGACAGAACCCGTACTACTCGTCGACAAACGCGATGGCATTGCAATCCTGACCCTTAACAGACCCAGGCAGTTGAATGCACTGTCACTGGAGCTGCGTTACGCACTCCAGGAGGAAATAATCAAACTGCGCAGTGACCGGGAGATTGGTGTTGTCATCCTCACCGGTGCTGGCCGGGCGTTTTGTGCTGGTCTTGATTTAAAGGAGATGGGAAGTGCCGATGTGCCTAAAGCTCACTCTGAACTACTTGATCCACCACAGCTGCTGCGAACCCTGCCACAACCTGTCATCGGCGCAATCAACGGACTCGCAGTGACGGGTGGTCTCGAAATCTCGCTCTCCTGCGATCTGTTGATTGTCACCCCGGAAACGAAATTTGCAGATACGCATACCCGGATTGGTTTAATAGCAGGTTGGGGTCTTTCCCAGCGGTTGTCTCGCGCCATTGGTATCAACAGGGCGAAGGAACTTTCTCTCACCGGCAACTATCTGTCGGCAGAACTCGCCTATGAATGGGGGCTTGCTAACCGCATTGTGCCGAGAGAAGAACTTTTACCGACATGCATCAGTCTTGCCAGGGACATGCTCTCTGCCGTGCCGGAGGTGATGTTCAAAACCAAGCGCCTGATAGATCGGGGTTTTGATCTCGCACTCGGTGATGCAATGACCTATGAGGTCGAGATCAATCAGCTGCACAAGGGCCCGCGGCCAGAGGAAGTAGCAGCCCGGCTTGCTGGTGTTCAGACTCGCGGGCGGAATCAGGCTGAGAACGAGTAGTCCTTTTCGGCTAAAGCGTTTTCATATACTCAACCAGCTCATAACGTACCTTGCGGGTTAAATCGCCGTATTCATGACCGGCATTGCTGTTGCCAGGAAGTGTGGTCAAAAAGCGTGTGCCGTCTCTTTGGCTAAGATCCTCGCTCCCGAAACCTGTGGTGATAAAGCCGACTTCCTTTGGATTAAATTCACGACTGCCAACTCGAAATTCATCCGGGCGATACTCGCCTTCTTCCGGATCGCATTTCCTTTTGGGATGTTCGGGGTCGCAGTGTCATTTTTTACGCAGTAAAAGATCGTACAGTGTAGGTACCGAACCATTGTGCAAATAAGGTGCGGTGGCCCAAATGCCATTAAGGGGCCGCGCTTTATAGGCATGCAGGGAATCGAATGGCTTCGCCGTGGTATCGGGTTTGTATTTCCCATTCTTGATACTGGATTTGATCTCATTGCTGAAAAATGCTGTTGCCAGATGATAGATCCACTCACTCCAGCGACGGATATAGCCTTTGTCAAAGTCGGTTGTGGCCACAACATTGGTAACGGCGGCAGTGAGCAGAACGGCGACGGGCGCTGTGTCTTGAATAAGTACACTGCCAACATCAACCTGCTGGTACTGGTTTTTTAAAATACCGCTTTTGCCAACTCTGTTGACACTGTTGCTGGCCATGGTTTTGTCTGTCCCGGCTTTACTGAGCATGAGCATCTGCGCTACTACTCGACGGTCTTCTGCACTTCGATCGATATCGTGGTGACATTCAGCACAGTGTTTAAGAAAAGCTCTTCTGCCGCGCCGGGCTTTGTCCTTATCAATCGGAGGAAGAACCGCGGGCCATTCCGGGGATTGCAGGCTGACCAGGTGATTTTCGATATGCTTCAGGTTTCTAACATTGATCGAAGATTGAAAGCTCACATGATCTCCCGTTCCCTGACCACCGATGAGTGCGGAGAGGCTGAAACCTGATTCTTCCTGCCAGTCCAGGGTGCCGAAAACACCAACGACTTCACCGCTGTTGCGGCCGATGGGTCCTACCCCGGCATTGGAGGCTATGCCATTCCATTGGACGTAATCGTGTTGGGGAATATCCCATAAGAAAGGGTAACTTACCGGGGCATCGGGTTTGTTAAACAGAGCATCTCTGAATTTCAGCATTTGTTTCACAGAAAGAATGGGTACCAGCTTTTCAAACAGGTGATCGAACTCCTTGTTGCTGACCACGGAATCATCCATGTGTTTGAGTACTTCCTTGAGTTCATCGGGTTCGAGCTGGTCAGTGAGGACACTTTCAACGGCGTCTCTGTTGAGCAAATGCTCAAGGGTACGGTTAAAAATCCTGCCGAATGCATCGAGGCGTGCATAGCCGTAGCCGGGCGCGGCACGGTTGATTACAACGTAATTTTTTATCCGGATCTTGAAGGTTTTCAGAGCTGCGTCGACTTCATCTCGGGAAGTAAAGTTACGACCACCGGTGAATATCTTACCTGCGCCGTTACGGGCCAGTACGGCCGCAATGAAGCGTTCGCGCTTTGTGTCATTTTCCCAGGTGCTCGTCAAAGCCTTGTCCAGCGCCGTCATAAAATTGTACATGTCCGCCATGGCCGGTCCACCTTCGATACGCATCCCCACGCCCTGGTAATTTATCTGCGTGGTGTGACAGGCAGCGCAGGTAAACCCGACATATTCTTTTCCCTTGTAGGTATCTTTAACAAACCCCAGTGGCAGTCCGTCTGGGTTACTCGAGGTCTCTTTGAGGGGGAGATAACGGTAGTAAGCAATGTTTTTATTATCTCGAAACAATGTGTCTGAATTCTCCTGCTCCAGGACCATAAAAAAATCATAAGGCACTACATCAGAGCCCTGCGTGGTGGTGTAAAACCACATGCTGTCTTCAGGCGTCCAGTTTTGCCAGCCCTGGGAGCCAGGCCACTTTTCGTCGTCGGGGAAGATCTCGTCAAATTTATCGCCGAATGCATCTTCAACCCCGGTGATCGCACCTCGTTGTTTATCATCGTCAGAAATTGACTTGTCATACAGGTCAGTTGCCTTGCCGAAAATGAGAGGCAAAACAAGAATCAGAACGAATGCTGCGATTAGGAAAGACTTGAGTGTTTTGGGTACCAGATCTGAGATGTACGCAAGCAACCCAGTTATCAGGTTCATGACAAAATTCCTTTTTATTCCAATCGAACTTGCGAGCTATTGGTTGGTCGTTGGTCGATGGTCGTCATCCATGAGCTTGCGGGTGTCAAGGAGCCTCGAATTGGTGGCGCTGCTCGGCTTCTTCTTCTCGTAGCTTCCTTACCAGACTCTACCCCAAGTGTTTGTCATCTGCCAGCATCGTTGACCGCTTCTGGACAATGGTATCCAACATCAAATTGCGGTTTATCCGGTTTGTTGGAAGACTGGCCAGGTATCGAGAAGCTCGTTTGCCTTAAATGGCAGCAGATCGCCAAACTGCA
>LWDU01042375.1_pt1 | contig 30270 bp, 30 predicted proteins | sample 727161 | NCBI WGS metagenome assembly LWDU01 (sample SAMN04566230, study PRJNA314399) | hydrothermal vent metagenome | isolation source: deep sea hydrothermal plume seawater | place: Mexico: Gulf of California, Guaymas Basin | collected 2004-07-11
AATCAAGGTAAACTCTATGAGATTTATGCTAAAAGTGTATCTAACAGCAATTTACTTGGATTTATTGAAATAGAGTCATTGGTTTTTGGAGAAAAAACTTCCTTAGTTGTTGACCCATCAGAAGAAAAAATAAAAACGGAATTTGAAGGGGTAAAGCGCACCTACATACCGATGCATTCTGTTTTGAGAATAGATGAAGTTGATAAAGAAGGTGTGAGCAAGGTTAGTAAAGCAGATGGGAATAATGTTACACAGCTACCTAGCACTGTATTTGTCCCTGATGGTAAGTCAAAAACTTAATTATTTAACTCAGGAGTGAATGATGCTCACCATTGAAGGGCCACCATCACACTCACCTTATCGACTTAACCAACTCTTATCTGAGCTGCAGAATATTGATTCATCCATCACCTTAATCGGTGCCCGATATATACATTTCATTGATAACAACAAAGACTTCACTGACAAGGATTATGATGTCTTGAATCCACTACTAAGCTACGGACCTGATTGGGATCTTGGTGCAACTAAAGGCGATAAAATAATAGTTATTCCTAGGATTGGCACCACCTCTCCATGGTCCAGTAAAGCCACGGATATAGCCCATGGTTGTGGATTGTCCAACATCAATAGAGTTGAGCGAGGATTGATATACACATTAGTAGATCTAACTGATGATGAGCATCTAAGATCTCGTTGTGTTACCGCACTCTATGATCGAATGACCCAGCAAGCAATAATGCAATTTGATCAACTTGATAGGATGTTTGATATTGACCAACCTCAATCATTCACAACAATCTCAATATTGTCTGAGGGAATCAAGGCTTTGGAAGTAGCAAATATCCAACTAGGTTTAGCGCTTAACAATCAGGAAATGAATTATTTACTAGAACAATTCCAAATTCTAGAAAGAGATCCAACGGACGCCGAATTGATGATGTTTGCTCAAGCCAATTCTGAGCATTGTCGCCATAAGGTTTTTAATGCTAAATGGACAATAGATGGACAGCCAGAACAATTGAGTCTGTTTGATATGATTAAACACACCTACCAATCAAATTCTGAAGGCGTCCTATCAGCTTATAAGGATAATGCTGCAGTCATGAGTGGGGGCCAAGGGCATTGGTTTATGCCATCAACTAGCGACCAGAGCTATTCATTTATTGAAGACAATATTCACACTATGATGAAGGTGGAGACCCATAATCATCCCACAGCCATATCACCCTATCCTGGTGCTGCTACAGGATCAGGAGGAGAAATTAGAGATGAAGCAGCTACTGGCAGAGGCGGAGTGCCTAAAGCCGGTTTAACAGGTTTCGCGGTGTCTCATTTAAGAATACCTGGCTACATTCAACCTTGGGAGAGGAGTATTGGCAAACCGGACCGAATTGCTTCTGCACTTGAAATTATGACAGAGGGTCCCATTGGCGGGGCCTCTTTCAACAATGAGTTTGGTCGACCAAATATTCTTGGATTTTTTAGAACGTTTGAGTTTTCTGAGAATCAAAGTGTGAGCAACTCATGGGGTTATCATAAACCTATTATGATAGTCGGAGGGTTGGGTAATATATCCGAAGCTTCTGTTAACAAGCTAGACACAGTAAAAGACTCTTTGATTATTGTCTTAGGGGGACCATCTATGCTCATAGGATTAGGAGGCGGTTCTGCGTCATCTCTTAATGCTGGTGTAAGTAATGAGGATTTAGATTTTGCTTCAGTTCAAAGAGATAACGCCGAGTTGGAAAGGCGAGCCCAAGAAGTCATAAATCGATGTTTCAGTCTAACGTTAGACACAGAATACAAGGGAGAGAATCCGATTCTCCTTATTCATGATGTGGGTGCAGGAGGCTTATCAAATGCAGTTCCTGAGATTATAGATCACAGTAAGATGTCTGCAGATTTAGAGTTAAGGAAAATATTTAATGCTGAACCGGGACTGTCGCCATTAGAAATTTGGTGTAACGAGGCTCAAGAACGCTATGTTCTTTGCATTGACCCTGAGCACTTAGATTTATTTGATGAGATCTGTCAACGAGAACGCTGTCCTTATGCAGTTATTGGTAAGGTGAATAATCACGGTTATTTAAAAATGAATGACTCACATTTTGATAATTTACCAATTGATATGCCGATGGAAGTACTTTTTGGAAACCCGCCTAAAACTCAATTATCTATAAGTAGAGAATCAATTAGTGTGCTTGATGATTCAATGAAGGGTATCTCGATTGGTGAAGCGTGCGAACGAATTTTAAGATTTCCTACGGTGGCTGATAAAACCTTCTTAATCCATATTGGTGATCGAACGGTTGGTGGTCTAGTTTCTCAAGATCAATTTGTAGGGCCTTGGCAAGTGCCAGTAAGTGATGTTGGAGTTACCTTAAAAGACCATTACTCCAAGACAGGGGAGGCAATGGCAATGGGTGAACGAACACCAGTAGCTACAATCAACCCTCCTGCTTCTGGGCGGCTTGCAGTGGCTGAAGCCGTAACAAATATTTTGTCTGCTCCCGTCAATGAGATTTCTGACATAAAATTTTCAGCCAATTGGATGTCATCGATTAAGACAGACGCACAAAAACAGGCTCTTTTTGATACTGTTCAGGCGGTAACTTTAGATTTTTGTAGCAAAATTGGTCTAACTATACCTGTAGGTAAGGACTCTTTATCTATGCAGACCACTTGGAGTGAGGAGAGCTTAGAAAAAGAAATTACAGCGCCACTATCACTTGTTATTTCAGCCTTTGCACCTATTGATAATGTAACGAGAACGATTACTCCACAATTGAAAGTCTCCAATAATAGTTTGTTGATCTTAATTGATTTAGGTCAAGGGAAGAATAGATTAGGTGGATCTTGTCTAGCCCAAGTTTATTCTCGATCATTGGGAGAACCTGCTGATGTGGAGAACCCTTTTTGCTTGAAAGATTTTTTTAATGCTGTGACTGAATTAAAATCTTTGGATAAAATTATGGCCTATCATGATCGCTCCGATGGTGGTTTGTTCGCCACTCTTTCTGAGATGGCATTTGCAGGAAATATGGGTGTTAACATTGATCTTAAAACCGCTTCGAAAGAAGAAAGTCTCAGCCTTCTATTTGCTGAAGAGGCAGGCGCTGTAATTCAAATTAATTCTTCTGATTTACAGCTCGTTATGGAAACTTTGAAAAAGTATTCTCTGGATCAATCGGCTGTAGTGCTTGGCGAGACCACACCATCCAAACAAATCACAATTAAGACCAACCATGCTGATGCTGAAATTTTTGATTTAAGAGCATTAAGGGAGATGTGGTCTGAACTGTCTTTTAGGATGCAGTCACTTCGTGATAACCCTGAATTGGCCAAAGAAGCTTTTAATAGTCTACTTGATGAAGATAACCCAGGTTCTAGTTCTAAGATTACATTTAGTCAGCCAAATAAAGAGGATTTAATGAAATTTAAAGACCAGCGACCAAAAGTAGCTGTTCTTAGAGAGCAGGGAGTAAATAGCCATGTGGAGATGGCAGTGGCATTCCATAGAGCAGGTTTTGAAGCGGTTGATGTGCATATGACAGATATTATTAGCGGCCGTATTGGGTTAGATGATTTTAAAGGTTTGGTTGCTTGCGGAGGCTTTTCTTACGGTGATGTTCTAGGAGCAGGGGGAGGATGGGCAAAATCTATATTATTTAACCCTTATGTTAGAAATATATTTGAGGATTTCTTTAAGCGTCCTGACACTTTTACATTGGGTGTATGTAATGGATGCCAGATGTTATCTCACTTGAGGGACATTATCCCGGGTGCAGATTATTGGCCACGATTTGTTAAGAATTTATCAGAACAATTTGAGGCTCGGTTAAGTTTGGTTGAAGTTACTAAGAGTTCATCTTTATTGCTTAAAGATATGGAAGGATCAATATTGCCAATAGCCACGTCTCACGGGGAAGGGCGAGTTGAGTATTACCATAATGATGATCACAATCAATTAAACCGACACAATCAGGTAATCGTTAGATATGTTGATAATTATGGACAACCTACAAATCAATACCCTTCTAATCCAAATGGGTCGATAGATGGGGTTGCAGGATTTTGCTCTGAAGATGGAAGAGTAACTATTATTATGCCTCACCCAGAGAGAGTTATCAGAAGCGTGCAGCATTCTTGGTGTTCTAGCGATTGGGATGATAATGGCCCTTGGCTGAAAATTTTTTATAATGCTAGAGAATGGATTGATTAAAATTCACCATTTTTTACAAAAATAATCGATCTATTTAAATGAAGTAAGTAGAATCTTCATACCGACTTAAAAACTAATTAATATGAATTTGAATAAAATAATTAATGAACTTGATCCTGAATTAGCAAAAGCAGTAAAGCAAGAGGAACAAAGACAAGAGGAGCACATTGAACTAATTGCTTCTGAAAATTATGCGAGTCAAGCAATTTTGGATTTACAAGGATCCGTGCTCACTAATAAATACGCTGAAGGCTATCCCGGTCGACGCTATTATGGGGGTTGTGAGTACGTTGATAAAGCTGAAGCATTAGCTATTGAAAGAGCTAAACAATTGTTTCAGGCAGATTATGCTAATGTTCAACCTCATTCTGGCTCACAAGCTAATATGGCAGTGTATATGTCTTTACTTAATCCTGGAGACACAATTCTTGGAATGGGTCTTGCTGATGGTGGCCATTTAACCCATGGAGCTAAAGTTAATTTTTCAGGTAAATTATATCGTTGTATACCCTATGGATTAGATTCAGACACTGGAGAAATTGATTATTCTCAAGTGGAAAGTTTAGCTAAAGAACATTCACCAAAAATGATTGTTGCTGGATTTTCAGCTTATTCTCGGATTGCTGATTGGGGAAAATTTAGGATGATAGCTGATTCAATTGGCGCATATTTAATGGTCGATATGGCTCATATTGCAGGTTTAGTTGCTGCTGGTTGTTATCCAAACCCTGTGCCCATTGCTGATGTAACAACCTCAACCACCCATAAAACTTTAAGAGGACCCAGAGGCGGAATAATTTTAGCTAAAGACAATGAAGAAATTCATAGAGCCATAAACAAACAAGTTTTCCCAGGAACACAAGGTGGGCCCTTAATGCATATTATTGCGGCAAAGGCTCATGCTTTTCTAGAAGCAATGCAACCTGATTTTATTGGCTATCAAAAACAAGTTATTGAAAATGCCAAACTCATGGCCAAATTGTTCCAAGATTCAGGATATAGCATTGTTTCTGGCGGTACAGATTGCCATTTATTTTCAGTTGATCTAACCAATCAGAATATCACCGGAGCAGATGCCGAAACTGCTTTAGGGCAAGCAAATATTACTTTGAATAAAAATTCTATACCCAATGATACTAAGCCACCAATGGTCACCAGTGGTTTAAGGATTGGGACACCTGCAGTTACAACTAGAGGTTTTGGCCACGATGAAATTGTTACCTTAGTTGGAATGATTGATTCGGTGTTAAAAAATCTTGATGACGAGGAAACAATTGCATCTATTAAAGCAGAGGTCAAGACACTGTGTCAGAGATTTCCTGTGTATATTACTTAGTCAATTATGTTTTGCCCCTATTGCGGTAATCAGGAAACCAAAGTAGTTGATTCACGGTTAGCTGGTGACGGCTATCAAATAAGAAGAAGAAGAGAATGCTTAAAATGCACTGAACGTTTTACCACGTTTGAGTCAGCTGAACTTGTACTACCAAAACTGGTGAAAAGAGATCAGTCAAGAGAACCCTTTAATGAAAGTAAATTGAGGAATGGGATACTGACTGCAACTGAAAAAAGACCAATCAGTATAGAAACAATAGAAGAACTCATTTCAAGAATTGTTATGACGGTTCAAAAATTAGGAGAACGAGAAATACAATCAAGAAAATTGGGTGAAATTGTGATGCAAGAGCTTAGAGAAATTGATGAAATTGCTTTTGTTAGGTACGCGTCAGTTTATAGAAGATTCCAAGATGTAGAGGAATTTGAGAAGGAAATTGAATCGCTCAGAGACACTCCTTCAGCCACAGATACTCGCTCACAGATCTCTATTTTCCCTGAAGAGGAAGATGATTCATGAATTCTGGAGTGCATCAAAAGTTCATGCATCATGCTCTTGAGCTAGCAGAAAAAGGCATGTTTAGTTCTAAACCAAATCCAAGAGTGGGTTGTGTGATTGTTAAGGATAATAAAATTATTGGTGAAGGTTGGCATAGAAAGACAGGAGAAGATCACGCTGAAATCATTGCAATTAAAGAAGCTGAAGGGGCTGCACGAGATGCCACAGTTTATATTTCTTTAGAACCTTGTACTCATCAAGGCAGGACCCCACCCTGTGTAGATGCATTAGTGAAGGCAAAGGTTAAAGAAGTGGTTTTTTCAATGGTTGACTCAAACCCTAAAGTGTCTGGTCGAAGCGTAGGCATTTTAGAAGCTAATGGGATTAGAACTATACAGGGAATACTTGAGGATAAAGCCAGAGATTTGAATATGGGTTTTCATCAACGTATGACCTTAGGAAAACCTTATATCAGAACAAAAATAGCTGCCAGTATTGATGGTCGAACAGCTCTCTCAAACGGAAAAAGTCAGTGGATTACTTGCAAGGAATCACGACAAGATGTTCAACAATGGAGAGCAAGAAGTTGTGCCATCCTCACTTCAAGTACAACTGTCTTGACCGATGACCCATCAATGAATGTTAGGTTGCCAGATTTTGATGATGATAATCAGCCGTCAAGAATAATAGTGGATAGCCACTTGCAAACTAATGGCAATGAAAAAATATTCACTTTAAGAGGAGCCAGTGCTGTGTACACATTAAGTGAGAGTGTTTTTGGAGAAGAGAGAGACAATCTAGTGCTAGTTGATGCAGATAACGATCATGTGAGTTTAAAGCAAGTTTTCAACGATATGGCAAAAAAAGAATTTAACGAAATATTAATTGAAGCAGGATCACAGCTTAATGGGGCATTGTTACAGGAAGATTTAGTTGACGAGATTATTCTTTATATTGCTCCTTATGTTCTGGGTAATAGTGCAAAAGGCATGTTTGATCTACCCATTTTTTCTGATTTATCAGATAGATTTAATTTTCATTTTGAATCCATTGATCGTGTTGGAACAGATCTAAGAATAATATTGAGAAAATAGCAGACGTATATTGGAATTATAGCTATTGACGACCTTATAGAATTTGATATGTTAGCCAGACATATCGAAGGAATCGTAAAAAGAAAATAGAAAAGAGCATGAATAAAACAGATCAAGAAACCATTAATTTTGCATCCATTGAGCAGATTATTCACGATCTACGCTCTGGTAAAATGGTCATTATTGTTGATGATGAGAACCGAGAAAATGAAGGTGATCTTATTATTGCTGCTGACAAAGTTAAGCCAGAGGATATAAACTTTATGACTCACAATTGCAGAGGTTTAATTTGCCTTACTTTGACAAAAAGCAGGTGTAATAAGCTGCGTTTACCTCTCATGGTAACCCAAAATTATGATCTAGAATCTACCAATTTTACGGTTTCAATAGATGCATCAGCAGGTATTACAACTGGTAGTTCAGTTCAAGATAGAACGAGAACAGTAAAGGCTGCAACTAACCCCAACGCAAAACCTGAAGACATAAAACAACCTGGACACATTTTTCCATTGATGGCTGACCCGGGTGGAGTGCTTATCAGAGGAGGACATACGGAAGCAGGATGTGATTTGACAAGACTTGCTGGATTGACATCAGCAGCAGTCATTGCAGAAATCTTAAGTGAAGATGGCAGTATGGCCAGAAGACCTGAACTCATTAAGTTTGCGAGAAAACATCAAATCAAGATTGGCGCTATTGCTGATTTAATTAAATACCGTATTGCAAATGAACAAACTATTAAGAATTCAGCACCCAATTAGAAACATTAGTGATTTAAAGTTTTGAGCTTTAGTTATAAAAATGAAGTTAATAAGAAGACCTAAAGTTAATGATCCAATGTTCAAAAAAGGTTCCGTTATAACTATCGGTATCTTTGATGGAGTTCATTTAGGTCACCAGTCCTTAATCAAAAAACTTAAGCAGAAATCAGTGCAGATGGAACTTCCATCTATTGTTTTTAGTTTTGAACCAACACCGAATGATTATTTTTTTAAGAAACAAAATAAAAGACTGACCTCATTAAGAGATAAACACAGATTAATTAATAAATATCAGATTGATTATCTCTACTGCCCACCTTTTAATTCAACAATGGAAAATTTATCACCAAATCAATTTATGACAAAACATCTGGTTGATTTGTTTAACCCTAGGTATTTGGTTATTGGCGATGATTTTAGGTTTGCAAAAGACAGGAAAGGCTCTATCAAAGATCTTCTAATTGCAGGAGAGTCCAATAATTTTAAAGTTGAGCAGATTATTAGCATCATTGATAACAAGACTAGAATTTCGAGTAGTCTAATCAGAGACTCTCTATCAAATTCTAATCTAAAGCTTGCAAGTCAGATGTTGGGAAGAAATTATGCCTTAAGTGGACGTGCTATTTATGGCCAACAGCTTGGATCAACTTTAGGTTTCTCTACTGCAAATATTGATCTTTCAAAAACGAATAACCCACTTCGGGGTGTCTTTTGTGTAAAAGTATTGCTACCTGATGTCACTAAGGCAATTTGTGGCATCGCTAATTTAGGGTATAAACCAACTGTCGGAGGACAGAAACTTAATTTGGAAGTTCATTTATTAGATTTTGATAAAGATATCTATAAATCTTATATAAAGGTTGAGTTTTTAAGTTATCTTAGAAAAGAGAAAAAATTTAATGGATTAGGCGAATTAAAAAGACAGATTAATCAGGATATAGAAACAGCCAGGCAGTATTTTAGTACTGCTGACGGGTCTTAGTTATGGGTAAAAAAAGTGAAAAATTTGAGCGATTTTCTGGCAAAGGTAGAACCGGTACACGGCAATTATTATTACAGGTTTTATATCAACATCAGATGAATAAAGATGATCTAGAGACTCTTTTGAAGCAATCATTAAAGATTAAGGAATTCTCTAGAATTGATCAAGACTACTATCAGATTTTATTGAAAGAGGTCCTTGAGAATCGAGATCAAATCGATGAAATGACCTTAAAATATTTAGATCGTCCAATTGAGCAAGTTGATCCTATTGAGAAAGCCATTATATGGATAGCAGCATCTGAAATTTTGTTTCATCGTGATGTTCCAGTTCCTGTAGTGATTAATGAAGCTGTTGAATTGGCAAAGGTTTTTGGTGCAGAGGGCAGTTATCAGTTTGTTAATGCTGTTCTTGATGCATTAAAGACTGATCACTCATAAGGCAGCTTAAGTGAGAGAAGCTGATATTATAAGTGCTCTTCAGGCTTCAATAGATCAATCATCCTCAGAGGTCATTGTGCCAATAGGCGATGATGGTTCAGTGATTGCAACGAATGCTAATAAGCAGCTTGTCACAACAACCGATGCTATTACGGTTGATATTCATTACCCTAAAGGCATTGAAGCTAAATCAATTGGTCATCGATGTTTAGCAATTAATCTAAGTGATATGGCTGCTATGGGAGCTTCCGCTAAATGGGCTAGCCTAGTGTTTAGTATGCCAAGCATTGATTCTAAATGGGTTGAGGATTTTATTATTGGTTTCTCTAATCTGGCTAATGACAACAATGTTGATCTAATTGGTGGTGACACTATTCGTGGCCCAGAATTTTTTGCAGTTTCATTACAAGGTTATGTGGAGCAAGGTCAATTTATCAATCGTACCAATGCCAAGGAAGGTGATCTGATATATATGACAGGCCATCTTGGCTCAGCAGCTTATGGTCTAGAGTTAATCATCAATAACAATCAAAATGATGATGAGCAGTTTATACGCTCTTTTTTATACCCTTCACCAAGAACTAAAGAGGGCATACTAATTGCAAAATATGCTTCAGCGATGATTGATATTTCCGATGGCTTTTATTGTGACCTGGGAAAGATATCTTCTAAACTCAATAAAGGCTTCAAGGTGGATGTTTTAACTCTCCCTATAGAGCCAAATTTAATTGAGCAGACAAGCCAGGACAAAGCAATTAATTTAGCACTAACAGGAGGAGACGATTATGAATTATGTTTTACTGTTCCTGAAAAACACGAGAACCAATTTCTTGAAGAGTTAACTTCTGAGTTTGATACATTATTCACCTGTGTAGGGCAAATTACAGAATCAAAGGAATTATTAATGGCAGGAAATGAAGGGTATGCATTACCTGAAAGTACATTTGAACATTTTAGCTCATGAGTATTGAATTTAAGACAGTTATAAAAAACCCATCATTATTTATAGCAACAGGTTTTGGTGTTGGGTTGATACCCTTTGCTCCAGGTACTTTTGGAAGTGGTGTTGGTCTTTGCATATATATTTTTCTTGCTCATTTTATGCAGGATACAAGCATTAACAGCGCCTTCATTTATTTGTTGTTATTGGCCATTAGCTTTTTTGTGGTGCAACAATCTATTAAAGAATTAGGTAATAAGGACCATCAAGAAATTGTTATAGATGAAATATTAGCCATGATGCTAGTAGCTCATTTCATTCCGCCTGATCCTAAATGGGCAATGGGTGCTTTTATTATCTTTAGATTCTTTGATATTGTTAAACCGTTTCCAATCAGACAGATTGAAGCAAGCCAAAATAATGCCTTTGGAATAATGGTTGACGACCAGATTGCCGCAGGGTACTCAATTATTGTTATTCTGATTCTGAAGTATTTAATGTTCTAAGCTTTGATCAGTATCTTTTAATTCGTTATCCATTAGAATTTTAATTTTAATTTCTGCGTCTTCTAAGGTTTTCTGACATTCTCTGGATAACTTCACTCCTTGTTCAAATTTTTTGAGTGCTTGATCTAATTCGAGGTCACCTGATTCAAGTTCTTCTAAAATAGTTTCAAGCTCAGCGAGTCTTGATTCAATACTTTTTTGGTTTTTTTTATTTGGTGACATAGAACAAATTATATCTAAATAAGTACTTTTTAATATTGTTCATTTAGTAATTATTAGTTAAAATTAGAATCATTCTAAAAATACATTTAGGGTTAAGGAGAATAAAATGAGTCTAAAAGGAACAGAAACTGAGCAAAATCTAAAAGATGCTTTTTCTGGAGAATCACAAGCTAATAGGAGATATCTATATTTTGCTGCTAAAGCAGATGTTGAAGGTTACAACGATGTTGCAGCTGTTTTCAGATCCACAGGAGAAGGTGAGACAGGACATGCACATGGACATCTAGAATATCTTGAAGAAACTGGTGACCCTGCAACTGGTTTACCTATTGGTGGCACATCAGACAATTTAAAAGCTGCTATCGAAGGTGAAACTCATGAATACACTGACATGTATCCGGGTATGGCAAAGAAAGCTCGAGAGGAAGGTTTTGATGAAATTGCCGATTGGTTTGAAACATTAGCTAAGGCTGAACGCTCTCATGCAAATAGATTCCAGCAAGCATTGGATAATCTAGACGGCTAATTTAACAAATTATTTGCCAAGAAAAAAATAATGGGTGCTTATATGGCCCCATTATTTTAATAAATAACGGAAATATAAAAGACAATGAGAGAAGGTAGTATCGATGCCCCAATAAGACACCCAATTGATTGGCAGAGTGATAATTTTAGTGATCCAAAATCGCTTTTTGAAGAGTTAAAAAGAGTCTTTGATATCTGTAATGGTTGTCGCAGATGTTTTAATCTTTGCGGCACCTTTCCGAAGTTATTCGATCTTATCGATGAAACCCCTACGGGGGATATAAATGAGGTTGATGAAGACAAATTTTGGGATGTAATTGATAACTGCTATCTTTGTGACATTTGTTTTAAAACCAAGTGTCCTTATGTCCCTCCGCATGAGTTTAATGTTGATTTTCCACATTTGATGTTAAGAGCAAAGGCCTTAAAGCATAAGCAAAAAAAGGTATCGTTAAGAGATAAGATATTAAGTAATCCAGAAACATTAGGATCTTTCGCTGGGATACCTATTATTGCTCAAACAGTGAATGCCTTTAATAAGACTAAACTTGGTGGGTTAGTTTCTGAAAAAGCACTAGGCATCGATCGTAATGCACCAAAACCAAAGTTTTATAGTCAAACAGCAAGAAAAGAATTAAAGCATTACGTTAATGAACCATCACTGAGTAATGATGATAAAGCACAGAAAAGCGTGGTTTTGTTCGCCACTTGTTATGGTAATCGTAATGACCCACAAGTGGTTAAAGATACTGTTGTCTGCTTTGAGAAAAATAATGTACCTATTGTGCTTACAAAGACTGAGAAATGTTGCGGTATGCCTAAATTAGAATTAGGGGATATTGATTCAGTAGCTAAAGCAAAAGATATTAATGTCCCTGAGTTGTATAACTATGCAATGGGTGGACACAAAATTATTTCACCAATTCCTTCTTGTGTCTTAATGTTTAAGCAAGAATTACCTCTTCTATTCCCAAGCGATGAAAAAGTGAAAGCTGTGGCCGAAGCCTTCATGGACCCATTTGATTATTTATTTCAGCTTGAGAAGCAAGGTAAGTTAAATAAATCATTCCAAGAGTCTTTGGGATCTATTTTTTATCAAGTTCCTTGTCACTTAAGAGTCCAAAGCATAGGTTTAAAAACCAGAGATGTTCTTGAATTAGTTCCCAACACTAAAGTAACGCCTTTAGAAAAATGCTCAGGACATGATGGAACATACGGCGTTAAAAAAGAGTTTAGACAATCCTCAGTTAAAATTGCCCAGCCAATTATTAAGAAGTTGGAGTCTGGTGATTATGATTCATTTACTTCAGATTGCCCGATGGCGGGAGCGCAAATAGATTCTATACAGAATAATAATATTGATTATTTTCATCCAATGACTCTACTTAGAAAAGCTTATGGAGATTAGATAATGAACAACAACATATCAATCAATGAACTCATGAGTTTAGAAGAATATGCAAAAAACCGATCAGAATTTAGGGAAGGTATTCTTCAACATAAAAAGTACAGAAGCCTGCAAATTGGAAATGCTGTTACACTTTTTTTTGAAGACAGAAGAACCATCCATTATCAAATACAAGAAATGCTTAGGATTGAAAAAATATTTGAAGAAGAGGGTATAAGAGAAGAATTATCTTCATATAACCCATTGATTCCTAACGGAGATAATTGGAAAGCCACAATGATGATTCAATACACTGATCCTCAGGAACGTCAAATTGCACTATCAAAAATGGTGGGTATTGAAGATTGTGTATGGGTTAAAGCAGGAGACAATAAATTAATTTATGCAGTGGCTGATGAAGATTTAGATAGGACAAGAGAGGATAAAACATCATCGGTGCATTTTCTCAGGTTTCAAATTGATCCAGATATTCTAGATGAGATAAATGAAAACACTCCTATTGCTTTTGGCATTGATCATAAACATTACGACACTAATACCGGTGACATAGAGAGAAAACTAAAAATATCTATTATGAATGACCTTGATTGAACTTATGTTCTAAAGAATAATCAAGGACCATGGCAAAGGAATATAATGCTTCAGATATTGAAGTCCTAAGTGGGTTAGAACCGGTTCAAAAACGACCGGGTATGTACACTGATATAGAGTGCCCCAATCATCTAGCTTATGAAGTTATCGATAACAGTGTAGATGAAGCCATAGCTGGTTATTGTAAATCTATTCAAGTTAAGCTTTATAAGGACGGCTCAGTGCAGGTTAAAGACGACGGTAGAGGCATGCCAGTGGACGATCATCCAGAGGAAAAAGTGCCTGCTGTGGAACTCATCTTGACCCGACTTCATGCGGGAGCAAAATTTTCCAATAAGAGTTACAAATTCTCAGGAGGTCTTCATGGAGTTGGAGTCTCTGTTGTTAATGCCTTATCAAAAAACCTAGAAGTATGGATTAAACGAGATGGCCATGAATACAATTTAAGTTTTAACAACGGCGAGCGAGTTTCTGAGCTCGAGATTGTTGATAAAGTGGGTAAAACCAATACTGGGACAGCCATAAGATTCTGGCCAAATAAAAAATATTTTCATACTCCTAACATCAAACTTAAAGAGTTAAAGCATAACCTTAGAGCAAAAGCAGTCTTATGCCCTGGGCTGAAAATAAAGTTTCATGATGAGAACAGTAATGAAAAAGAAGAATGGTTTTATGAGAATGGGGTAAATGAATATTTATCAGAAGTATTAGGGGATATTCCTTGTGTTCCATCAACACCTTTCTTTGGGAGTAATGTTACAGATAATCAAGTGATTGAATGGAGTCTAACCTGGCCTGCAGAAGATCAAGATGGAATTCAAGAGTCTTATGTTAATTTGATTCCAACAAAATCAGGTGGAACCCATGTTACAGGATTTAGAACAGGTATATCTGAGTCGGTCAAAGAATTTGCTGATTATAGAAACTTATTACCTAGAGGAGTTAAGCTTTCACCCGAGGATGTATGGCTTGGTTTGAGTTATCTTTTATCTATTCGAATTGAGGACCCTCAATTTTCAGGTCAAACCAAAGAAAAATTGAGTTCCAGGGCTGTCTCAAGTTTAGTCTCAAATGTTATTAAAGACGCATTTACGCTCTGGTTAAATCAACATCCTGAGGCTGGCGATCAGATTGTTGCTAGAGCTATTGAGAATGCCCAAAAACGAGCAAAAAAGAACGTCAAGGTCAAAAGAAAGAAAGTAACAGGTGGACCAACATTGCCTGGGAAGCTAGCAGATTGCACTAGCGATGAACCTGACCTGTGTGAACTGTTTATTGTCGAGGGTGATTCTGCAGGAGGTTCAGCGAAGCAGGCAAGAGATCGGAAATATCAGGCTATTCTTCCACTTAGAGGTAAAATTTTGAATAGTTGGGAGGTTAAAGAGTCTGACCTTTTATCCTCTCAGGAGATCAGTAATATTTCTCAAGCGCTTGGAGTTGAGCCGTCAACTGAAGATTTGGTTAATCTTAGATACCATAAAATTTGTATCCTAGCAGATGCCGATTCAGACGGTCTTCATATAGCTACACTCATATGCGCCTTATTTGTTAAGCACTTTAAAAAATTAGTAGAAGAAGGTCATATTTATGTCTCTATGCCACCCTTATACAGAATAGATGTTGGTAAAGAAGTTTTTTATGCTTTGGATGAAGATGAAAAAGATCATCACCTTAAAGCGATTGAGAAAAAGAAATCTAAAGCTAAAGTCACAGTTACCAGATTTAAAGGTCTGGGTGAGATGAGCCCCATTCAACTCAGGGAAACAACCATGCTAGAGAAATCCAGACGGTTGGTTAGATTAACTATAGAAGATGAGTATGAGACGAATGAGTTGATGGATAAGCTAATGGCTAAAAAACGTTATACTGATCGTAGGGATTGGCTTCAAGAAAAAGGTAATTTGGCAGAAATACAGTAATGGGTAAGCAAGAAGAAATGGATTTCAAAAAGACAGTTGGCGGAAACGGATCAGACGTTCAGCCGTTAAGTGAATTTGTAGAAAAGGCTTATCTTAACTATTCCATGTATGTGATTTTGGATAGAGCGCTTCCATTCATTGGAGATGGCCTAAAACCAGTTCAAAGACGAATTATATATGCCATGTCTGAACTTGGTCTTTCAGCACAATCTAAACCCAAGAAATCAGCAAGGACCGTTGGAGATGTTCTTGGAAAGTATCATCCTCATGGAGATAGTGCTTGTTATGAAGCAATGGTCAATATGGCACAAGATTTTTCATATCGTTATCCAATGATTATTGGTCAGGGTAATTGGGGGTCTTACGATGACCCCAAATCTTTTGCTGCGATGCGTTACACGGAGGCAAAACTCAGTGCTTACACAAAACTTATGTTAACAGAGTTAGGTCAAGGCACAGTTGATTGGAAGTTAAATTTTGATGGGACACTTAATGAGCCTATCTTCCTTCCTGCTCGTTTGCCAAATCTAATTCTAAATGGGGTAACAGGTATTGCCGTAGGAATGTCCACTGATATTCCACCACATAACATCAAGGAAATTGCTTATTTGCTAGATAAGATCTTAAAAAAACCTGAAATCTCTATAGGTCAATTAGTTCGATTAGGAAAAAACTTTCAAGGTCCTGATTTTCCATCTGGAGGAGAGATCATTACTGCTTCAGAAGAAATAAAAAATATTTATAAGACCGGTGTTGGTTCTATAAAGATCAGGGCAACGTACAAAAAAGAGAAAAGCCAAATTGTCATTAATCAACTGCCATATCAAGTTTCTGGTAATAAAATTATCGAACAGATTGCCACACAGATGAAAGCAAAGAAATTGCCTTTGTTGATTGATATTAATGATGAATCTGATCATGAAACACCAATTCGTATTGTTTTAACCCCTAAGTCCTCTAGGGTGAATATTAATGAATTAATGAGTCACTTATTTGCCACAACAGATTTAGAGAAAAACATCAGAGTTAATATGAATGTAATAGGCCTTGATGGCAAACCTAGAGTCTGTGATCTAAAAACTTTACTTAGTCAATGGATTAAATTCAGAACCCAAACGGTTGAAAGACGACTTCAATACAGACTCGATGTAGTTGAATCTAGACTACACATACTAGAAGGTTTAATGGCGGTGTACCTGAATATTGATGAAGTCATACGGATCATCAGAGAAGAAGATAATCCAAAAGACCAGCTAATAAAAAAATTCAAATTAACTGAAATCCAAGCAGAATCAGTATTAAATCTCCGATTAAAAAACTTAGCTAAATTAGAGGAAGAGAAAATTTTGATTGAAAAAACTGAACTGGAAAAGGAACAAGGAGCACTCACCAAAGTTCTAAAAAGTAAACAGAAAATTAATGAACTAATTCAAAAAGAAATTGCTGCAGACGCTAAAGAATTTGGTGATGACCGAAGAACAAAGTTTAATGATTCTGCTGAAGTTTCTCAGGCACTCGATCAGACGCAACTTGCTAGCAGTGACCCTGTTACTGTTATCTTGTCTGAAGGCGGTTGGGTTAGAGCTGCTAAAGGAACAATAGATGAACCAGAATCTCTGAACTATAAGACAGGGGACAGTTATCTGCACTCGGTCCCTGGTCGCAGTAATCAGTTTGCTGTTTTTATAGATAGCACTGGTAGAGTCTATAGTATTGTTGCGGACACCTTGCCCTCAGCAAGGAGTCAAGGTGAACCTCTATCCAGTCGTCTTAACCCTCCTGATGGGGCAATTTTTGCCGGGGTTATGTCTGGCAACCCAAAAACTCATTGGTTGCTCTCATCCAGTAATGGCTTTGGATTTTTTATTAAATTAGAAGATCTCTACACAAAGAACAGAAAAGGTAAAGCCTGTCTACGCTTATCACCAGAAGCTAGAGTTTTACTGCCAGCTAATGCTTCAAGTGTGGGTTACCCTCAGAACACTTTGATTGCGGCGGCTAATTCGGCTGGGAAATTATTAATTTTTCCCTCCAACCAATTAATGGAGATGACCAAAGGGAAAGGGCTTAAAATTATTGGTATTTCACCAAAGAAATTTAAAGCAGGAAAAGAACAGCTAGTGTCTACTATAGTCATCGGCGAGAAAGACTCAATCAGGGTTTATAGTGGCAAAAAACCAAAGATTATAAGACCTGACGAATTTGATCATTATATGAGTGAGCGAGGCAAAAGAGGCAGGTCAGTACCGCCGTTTAAGAAAATTGATCGTTTGACAATAGAGCCCAAGTAAATAAAGGATTGTTATGGTTTCTTACAACAGCGGTAATTTTAAAAACGGGTTAAAAGTTTTAATTCAAGGAGAACCTTTTAGTATTGTTGAATCTGAATTCCATAAACCTGGAAAAGGGCAAGCATTCAATAAACTTAAATTAAAAAATCTAAAAAACGGTCGTGTCTTAGAGAAAACAATAAAAATTGGGGCAAGTTTAGAAGCTGCGGACGTCAATGTTAGAGAGATGCAATATCTATACAGTGACAGCCAACACTGGTATTTTATGGATATTGAATCTTATGAGCAGTTAGCAATAGGGGGTCAGGTAATCGAAGAGATCAAATTCTGGTTAGTAGAAGAATCAGTTTGCAGCGTGACATTATGGAACAATCAGGCCATATCGGTGGAGCCTCCAAATAATATTGAAGTTAAAATCACAGAAACGGAACCTGGTTTAAGAGGCGATACTGCACAAGGCGGAGTTAAGCCAGCAGTTATAGAAACGGGTGCCGCCATTAGAGTGCCTTTATTTATTAATGAAGGGGAATTAATTAGGGTTGACACCAGAACCGGTGAGTATTTATCTAGAGTTAATAAATAATGCTTAACCAAAAACTAATCTATTATTTTATTGTGACTTTACTGCTTGTTCTAATAGGTTACGGAATGAAGAATATCTTTTCCCCGTTCTAATCAAAATCTTCTTTCTTATTATGTTCATCAGAGGGTGAACTTCTCTTACTGAAGTATTTAAATGATCGAACCAAAAAAATTAGAACGATGATAAGAACAATAATCACTCCTTCCATAATTAACTCCCGTTATGTAGTTAAGTTAACGAACTTTTGCTATGCATTCACCAAATTTAATTTTTTGCCCTGCTGTTATGGAAGTAGACCAATCTAATTTTATAGATTCTGGAAATAACAGTACTACAGTAGAGCCGAGGTTAAACCGTCCATATTCTTCTGCCTTTTCATAAAATTTTGAGCCACCATTTTTTGGTGTAATGGACATAGAAGATACATTTAAAGCAGCAACCATAATCAGAGAGAAGTTAAAAATATTACTTTCAAAGTGACTAACTAAACGTTGATTTTCAATGTATAAATTCTCAATCGTTCTTAGTGCTTTTTCATCAACTCGGTGTGTTTTACCAGGAACCATTTCTGAATCCACTAAAGTTCCTTCAAAGGGTAGGTGAACACGATGATAATTATAAGGCGCCAGATAAATGCTAATAAAGAATCCATTCTCAAAGATTTTGATTAAATATTCTTGGTGATTAAGGAATTCATCAAGTCGGTAATCTATTCCTTTCACTTGTATTAATTTACCCAATTTAATTGAACCAAGTTCAGCAACTGTTCCATCCACTGGAGAGATAATTGTTTTAGCACTCTCATCGATGGGACGATTATTTAGCGATAATTCTCTGGTAAAGAAATCATTGAAACTCTTATATTCACTTATACTTTTTCTGGAGTATTCATTAAGTTTAATTTGATAATGGCGCATAAAAAGTTTAATCATCGAGTTCTTTATAAACAGGATCCTAGTTCTTGTTGCTTTTAATACCAGTTCATGAATTATAGTTTTTAACCAGGCCATTTGATTCTTCTATGATGATAATTATTGTCTCAGGTTTCTTTGTGATCTAATGTAACATCGAAAATTATGAATAACATCTGTTTACAATCGACTTCAATGCATTCAAAGATTTTTGATATTCTCGCCGAGGTAGAGGAGTTATTAGATCGAGAGCATTTATTTTATGGCCATGGTACCAACTGTGCAAGAGATGAAGCTTTAGCAATGGTTTTATCAGTTTTTGATCTCAATTACCCTGTGGATAATGATTTACTGTCTTTATTACCATCCTCTGAACAGTGGCTAGATTTAAATGAGCTCTTATCACAACGAATATTTACTAAAATGCCACTGCCTTATTTAACGAACAAAGCCTATTTTTGTGAGCATAAGTTTTTTGTTGATGACAGAGTTCTAATCCCAAGATCACCAATTGCAGAGTTAATAAAAAACAATCTAGAGCCCTGGGTTAATATTAAAAGAGTAAAAAAGGTTTTAGAGATTGGGACAGGATCAGGCTGTATAGCTTTGTCAATGGCTATGAAATTCCCTCATCTTGAGATTGTAGCTACAGATATCTCAAAAAGAGCTTTAGAGGTAGCCAAGATCAATACCAAAGCAATGAAATTAGAAAATAGAGTAAAGTTAATTAAGGCAGATCTTTTTACAAACCTTTCAGGGTGTTTTGACTTAATCATCAGTAATCCGCCTTATGTAGCTCGGGAAATTTTTGAAAATCTACCCACTGAATATAGCTTTGAGCCCCAGAAAGCATTGGTGGCCGGAGAAAATGGACTGGATTTTATCTCAAGAATACTGCAAGATGCTCCTCCATTTCTTAATGATGATGGTGTTTTAATTATAGAGGCAGGAGTTGCATCAACTGAAGTTGAGAGAGTGTATAACCTTCCTTTTACTTGGATCAGCTTTGAACATGGGGGAGAAGGGGTCGCTTTAATTGAGGCAAAACATCTAGAATAGAATTGGATACAATATAGTTATTAATTAAGAGAGAGTAATGGCAGGCAATACAATAGGGAAACTGTTTACTGTAAGTACATCCGGGGAAAGTCATGGACACGGTATGGCTGCTATTATTGATGGTTGTCCTCCAGGAATGAGTCTTTCAGAAGAGGATATACAAAAAGATTTAGATAAAAGGAGACCCGGTCAATCTCGCTTTACTTCTCAACGTAAAGAGCCAGATGAAGTTCAAATTATGTCAGGGGTGTTTGAAGGAATGACCACAGGAACACCAATTAACCTAGTCATTAAAAATGTTGATCATAAATCTAAAGATTACAGTGATATAAAGGATAAGTTCAGGCCCGGACATGCTGATTATACTTACTATCATAAATACGGTATTAGAGATTATCGAGGTGGTGGACGATCTTCTGCTAGGGAAACGGTGATGAGAGTAGCAGCAGGAGCAATTGCTAGAAAATTTCTAAGAGAGAATGCCGGAATAGAAATTTATGGTTACCTAAGTCAATTGGGTGCCATTGAAGTACCTCTCAAGGACAAATCGTTTATTTCCACTAACCCCTTTTTTGCAGGCGACCCAAGTAAAATTGAAGAATTGGAACAATTTATAGACCAATTAAGAAAAGAGGGTGATTCTATAGGAGCCAAAATCAATCTTTTAGCCACAGGGGTTCCAGTAGGACTTGGAGAACCTGTTTTTGACAAGTTGGAGGCTGATATTGCTCATGGATTAATGAGTATAAATGCAGTCAAAGGGGTTGAGATCGGTGCAGGTTTTTCAGTGGTGACTCAGCGTGGCAGTGAGCACCGTGATGAAATGGATACGGAAGGTTTCAAACAGAATAATTCTGGCGGAACTTTGGGCGGCATATCAAGCGGTCAAGATATCTTGGCGAGTATAGCTTTAAAACCAACATCAAGTATTATAAAGCCTGCTGAAACCATAGATAAAAGTGGGGAAGCAACTGAAATAATTACAAAAGGAAGGCATGATCCTTGTGTCGGATTAAGAGCCACACCAATTGGTGAGGCCATGCTAGCCATAGTCTTAATGGATCATTATTTACGTCATCGAGCCCAAAATGCGGACGTTGATGTTAGTGAACTATAATTAAAATGTCTCAATATAATGTTGCAATAGTTGGTGCAACCGGTCTTGTCGGGGAAACACTTATTTCATTGCTTGAAGATAGGGAATTTCCTGTTTCATCTTTGATACCGCTTGCTAGTGAGAGATCTCAAAATAAGCATGTTCAGTTCAAAGGTCAGGATATTAAAATCCAAGTGTTGAATGATTTTAATTTTACAGGTGTGGATTTCGCTTTTTTTTCTGCCGGAGCTTTGGTTTCTGAACAATTTGTCCCAACAGCAGTCAAGGCGGGTGCAATTGTTATTGATAACACTTCCCAATTTAGATATCAGGATCATATTCCACTGGTTATACCTGAAGTAAATCCGGATGCTTTAATCAATTTCTCATCAACGAATATTATTGCCAATCCTAACTGCTCAACCATACAGATGCTTGTGGCACTTCAACCAATTCATCAGATAGCTAAAATTACAAAAATAAATGTTTCCACATATCAATCAATCTCAGGAGCTGGGAGAAAAACATTGGATATCTTCAATCAGCAGTTAATATCAGATGAATATCCAAATTCTGATGATCCTATGTTGTTTGCTCACAATGTTATTCCACAGATAGGTGAGTTTGATGAAAATGGACACGCTCTAGAAGAAATGAAACTGGTATGGGAGACGCAAAAAATATTCAATGATCAGGAGATTAGAGTGAATGCCACAGCGGTTAGGGTTCCAGTTCGTTTTGGCCATGCAGAAGCAGTATCTATTCAGACTGAGAAACCTATTGCGGTCAATGAAATTAATTGTTTGCTGCAATCATCAGCTGGAATTAAAGTTCTACCAGATAATGAATCATACCCTTTACCTATTATTCATGGAGAAGGGACAGATGATGTTTTTGTTGGAAGAATCAGAAAAGATTTAACCACGGAGAATGGAATTAATCTTTGGATAGTGGCAGACAATATTAGAAAAGGTGCAGCTCTTAATTCGATTCAAATTGCCGAATTACTTATAAAATCCTATATCTAAAAATGACTGTCTCAGCAACTAAAATTGCTTGTGGAATTGAATATGTTGGAACGCAATATTGTGGATGGCAATTACAAGATAATAATCTATCCATTCAAGGTGTTGTTGAGGATGCGATCAGCAGAGTAGCCAATGAGTCAGTTAGAGTGTTTGCATCAGGAAGGACAGATAGTGGTGTTCATGCTAGAGGCCAAGTGTTGCATTTTGTTACATCTGCTTCTAGGACTCATAACCAATGGCGAGAGGGTATTAATACCCATTTACCCAATGACATAAATATTTTATGGGCTAAAAAAATGCCAGATGATTTTGATGCCAGACGATCAGCTCTTTCAAGAACCTATCAATATTTAATTCTTAACACCATTAGTAAAAACGTTTTCTCTTTTAATAGGGCTTTATTTATTGATCAAGAGTTAGATATAGATTTAATGAAAAGTGCCTGCAGTCATTTTATCGGTATTCATAATTTTAGTTCATACAGAGCTTCTAGCTGCCAATCAAAAAATCCTATTCGTGAACTCAAAGTGTTAACAATCGCTAGAAAGAACCACTTGATTACCATTGAGTGCACAGCCAATGCATTTTTACATCATATGGTTAGAAATATTGTAGGGACATTAATTGATGTGGGACTAAAAAGAGTCAGTTCAACTGATATTCTTAGAATTATTGAAGCCCAAGATCGAAGCTTAGCTTCAAAGACCTCAGCAGCACATGGCTTATATTTATTAAGAGTCGATTACCCTGATAAATTTGAATTGCCTAGTTCTGACATTGAGTTAACATGAAAAGTTTAAAGATGTACTAATGAGACAATGAATTGGTTTAGGAAAATAGTTCCATCCCGGATTAAAACAAAGAAATCCCAGCGGGTTAAGTCTGTTCCTGAAGGTGTTTGGGTAACTTGTAATCAGTGCAAAGCTCAAATTTATCGTGCTGATTTAGAACGCAATCTTCATGTTTGTAATAAATGTGATCATCATATGAGAATTTCTGCTCGTTATCGTTTAAGTCAGTTCTTTGATGAGGGTACGTCTAGGGAATATTTTAATAATTTAATTTCCATAGATCCTTTGAAGTTTAAAGACACAAAAAAATACAAAGACCGACTAACTGAATCTAAGCGAAAATCAGGTGAAAATGATGCTCTGATCGTTATGGAATTTTATGGGCGGGTCAATGGGATCGGTAGTAGGTGAAAAATTTGTCAGAGCAGTTAATTTAAGTATTGATACCAAAGTCCCATTGGTCTGTTTTTGTGCAAGCGGTGGTGCGCGAATGCAAGAAGCCTTTCTTTCACTAATGCAGTTAGCTAAAACAACCTCTGCTTTAGTGGAATTAGCTGCTGCAAAGATACCTTACATATCTGTATTAACTGATCCGACAACTGGAGGGGTTTCTGCAAGTATCGCAATGCTCGGGGATATTAATATTGCTGAACCTGGTGCATTAATAGGTTTTGCAGGCCCAAGAGTTATTGAACAAACTGTAAGAGAGACATTACCAGAAGGTTTTCAACGCAGCGAATTCCTTCTCGAAAAAGGCGCCATAGATATGATTGTTGATCGACGAGAGATGCGTCAGACAATTTCTACTCTCATTAGGAATCTGTTTAGCAATCAATCACAACAATAGTATTCAATAAGAGATTTGAAATGAAAAGATCGAGTCTTTCAGACTGGTTAGAATATCAACAAGGACTTAATTCTAAAGAAATTGATTTAAATCTAACGAGGGTTGAGGAAGTCTATAATGCCCTTAATATAACTTTACCAAAGGGCAATATTTTTCTTGTTGGAGGGACCAATGGGAAGGGTACTACGGTTGCTTTGATTGAAGACATGCTGATACAAAAGGGGCTAAAAACTGGTGTTTACACCTCCCCTCATCTTATTAACTATAACGAAAGAGTCTGTGTTGATAAAAACCCTCTATCAGATACAGAATTGGTTAATTCTTTTGAGCAAATTGAGCAGTTTAGAGGCGCCGTTCCTTTAACCTATTTTGAGTTTGGCACTCTTGCGGCTTTTCATTTATTAGCTATGCATGAATGTGATGCTTGGATTATAGAGGTTGGCTTAGGAGGAAGATTAGATGCAACAAATATTATTCAATCTGATGTTTCCATCATCACTAATATCGATCTAGACCATCAGGAATTTCTAGGTGACTCTATCGAAGAAATTGCTTATGAGAAAGCAGGAATAGCAAAATCCAATAGGCCAATGATTTATGGGGATACAGTTGCTGTATCTATAATTGAGAAACAAGCCAATCTAGTTGACGCTCAATTAGTTGTAAGAGATAGAGAATTTTCAATTCAAAAAGAAGCTAACCAGTTTTCCTGGGCAGGAGTTGAACATACAATCGAGGCCATACAAATACCTGAACACTGGGCTCAAGGGGAAATTAATAATCTAGCCACATCCTTGGCAGCCATAGAAAGTTATAACAGCTCGTTACTGCCCACAACAGAACTGTTGAATAATATTTTAAAAGATTTCTTTATTCCAGGACGCTTTGAACTAATAAAATCAGGAACAAATTGGGTTTTGGATGTCGCTCACAATCCAGCAGCAGCTAAGAATTTTAGAAAACGATTAAACACATTAAACATTAAGCAAAACAATATAATGATTTTCAGTATGATGAAGGATAAAAACCTAGATCTATTTATTAATGTTTTCAAAGACATTATTTCAGATTGGGTTGTTTGTAAAATGAACACAGAGCGTTCATACACAACACTAGAGCTAGAAAAGAAGCTTGCTAGGTTAGGGATAGACAACATTAAGGTCATGGAGTCCACAGAGGAAGCTTTCAAATATGTTGAGAATCTTGAACCCATTAGCGACAATATTATAGTTTCAGGCTCATTTGAACTTGTTGGACCAGCAAAACAGTATTTGAGTGAAAAGAGATAACGTCAATGAAAGAGAAAATAGTTGGTTTATTTACGCTGATCCTTTTAGTAGGGATAGCTTTATCTTTTTTATTACAAGGTCAAGGCTTAGAAAGTATTCAGCAATTTATTTCCAAAAAAAATTCAGTGGTTATTGAAAAATCGGAAGAGGTAGAACCAACTGAATTAATATGGGTTATTCAGATTGCAGCTTTTGAGAATTTTCAGGAAGCATTAATTTTATCTAAGGAGCTTGAAAGAAAAAGCTTTAATGTCTTTATTAATCAAAAAGACATTGCCACTAAAACCATATTCAGAGTAAGGATAAAGCCTAAGGACACAGAAGACCCTATTGAGAAAACAGTTAGAAGGTTAGAAAGAAGTGATTATTCCTATCAAATATTACCTCCTGGCCAACAATGATATACCATATTCCTTTCCCTTTTTCTGTGACCTTTCCAGTGTTTATTTTTGGGTCAGAGGAGGTGATATCAATATTGGATTTTATCTTAATTGGTACTGTATCAATTTCAACTTTGTACGGATTTTTTAGAGGGTTTTTATCTGAATTATTCTCCCTGCTTTCATGGTTAATTGCCTTATGGGCTGCATTTAGCTTTGATGAAAACATAGTAGTAATATTTGGGTCTTTTATGGCTTCAGAAACCTTTAAAATATGGTTAGCAAGAGCTCTCATATTAGCTGTAATGTTATTTATTGGGGCTTTAGTTAGTAAAAAAGCAACTAAAACAATTGGTTGGAGTTTTGCGGGTAATTTATTAGGTGGGATTGCATTTGGTTTTCTAAGAGGATTGATTTTTGTAGCAATCATCATATTTATGCTTGAGGACAGCAGTCTATATGGAGAACCTTTAGTTCAAAATGCATTTTTCTTGGAAGAAGCTGAAAAAATATCAGATTTTTTCTACAATTTTTTTCTTGAGCATTATAATCAGTAGTCCTATTTAAATGATCTGAGGATTTAATTTAGATGTGTGGAATTGTTGGTATTGTCAGCACTAAACCTGTTAATCAGGAAATCTATGATGCACTAACTGTGTTACAACACCGAGGGCAAGATTCAGCTGGCATTATGACCGATGATAATGGGGTACTTTGTCTAAGAAAAAATAATGGTTTGGTTAATGATGTGTTTACTGAAAAACACATGACCAGGTTGAGAGGCAACATTGGTATAGGTCATGTCAGATACCCAACGGCGGGTACTCTCAGTTTAAATGAGGCACAGCCATTTTATGTTAATTCTCCGTTTGGTATATGTTTAGCTCATAATGGTAATTTAGTTAATACTGCTGAGCTTAGATTTCATCTAAAAGAGATTGATCGAAGACACCTTAATACTGAATCAGACACTGAAGCATTACTCAATTTATTTGCTCATGAAATTCAAATCCAACAGAAAGAATCATTAACCCCTGAATCAGTTTTTAAAGCATCAACCGCTGTTTTCAATAAATGTTCTGGAGGCTATGCTGTTGTGGCGATGATTCTTAATGAAGGATTGGTTGCCATGAGAGATCCTAATGGCATCAGACCACTGGTAATAGGAACTCGCGAGGCAGGCAGTAAAATTGAATACATGGTTGCCTCAGAAAGTGTAGCTCTTAATGCAGCTGGCTTTAGTTTAATGAGAGATATTTTGCCAGGGGAATCAATTTATATTAGTCAAAATGGTGACTTTTATTCAAATCAATGCGTTGAACCTAAAACCTATACCCCTTGTATCTTTGAGTTTGTATATTTTGCCAGACCAGACTCAATTATTGATGGTATGTCTGTTTATAAGTCACGATTGAGAATGGGAGAATTTTTAGCACAAAGAATAATAGAAAAAGGTCTTCATCATGATGTTGATGTGGTTATTCCTATTCCTGATACCAGCAGAAGTAGTGCCTTACAAGTTGCACATCATTTGGGAGTTAAATACAGAGAAGGCTTTATAAAGAACCGTTATATTGGCAGAACTTTTATAATGCCTGGTCAAGAAAAAAGAAAAAAATCAGTCAGGCAAAAATTAAATCCTATTGGTTTAGAAATTAAAGATAAAAATGTATTGTTAATTGATGATTCAATTGTGAGGGGAACAACCTCCAAGCAAATTATCGAGATGGCTAGAGATGCTGGAGCAAAGAAAGTTTTCTTTGCTTCAGCAGCGCCTCCGGTAAAGTTTCCAAATGTTTATGGCATTGATATGCCAGCCAGAAGTGAATTGATTGCCAGCAATAAATCGGATGAAGAATTAGCTAAATTTATCGGTGCTGATTGGCTACTCTACCAGACACTTGATGATTTAATTGAATCTGTTCGATTTGAAGATTCAGCAGTCCAAGATTTTGATACATCTTGTTTCTCAGGGGATTATGTGACTAACGATGTTACTCAAACCTATCTGCAAAAGATCGAGCTACAAAGAAACGACGCTGCTCAAGTGAAACAAGAAAAAGAACGACAACAAATAGAGATTCAGGACCCCACCTCTACTTTAATTAATTAAATCAATAAATTGGGGAGAGTCATTGCTCCAATCTATGATTATTGCACTGTCTTTAGCCCAATCGCCTAGAACATAACGATAATAAGTTTTACCGTCCAAAACAATTTCATGCTTCATTGGTCTATGTGTGTGGCCATGGATCATAAGATCAATTTGATGCTCATTAAAGATTGCGGCCACTGCTTTCTCATTCACATCCATAATTTCAATTACTTTTTCCTGTTTTGATTGTTTACTGGCATCTTTAGCTTCGCCTGCTATTTTCAATCGTTTCGAGATAGGAAAGCTAAGAAATTCTTGTTGCCATTCAGGGTTTCTGACCATAGCTCTAAAGTTTTGGTAATCACGATCATCCAAGCACATTTGATCTCCATGAGTAATAAGAACTCGCTTCTCATTAATAGTTAAAAGAGCAGGATCATCAAGTAATTCGATGCCTGTTTTTGACAAAAAAGTCTCTCCAATTAGAAAATCACGGTTACCGAATAAGAAAAAGACCTTTACTCCTGAGTTTGACATTGATGTTAAGAGTAGTTTTATTTCATCGTGAAAAGGATTGTCATAATCGTCACCTATCCATGATTCAAACAAGTCACCAAGAATATAAACTTCGGTGTCATTAATATTTTCTTTGATGATCTGTTTAATAAAAGTATGGAACAGCTTAGTAGTCTTTGGTTTAGACTCATCGAGATGGAGATCAGAAATAAAGTACCTGTTCACAGTCAATAGTTTAAATAGAAGCTTAGCGCCTTATTAATCAACCCTTTTAACGTCCAAAATAATCACGGGTGCAACCGGTACATCTTGCATGCCGCCCATGGTTTGCGTGGCGTTACTGGCGATCGCATCTATAACCTGGAAACCATCAATCACATCACCAAAGACTGCATAACCCCAGCGAGTTGGCATTGGATCAAGTGAAAAATTATCAGCGACATTAATATAAAACTGAGAGCTAGCAGTATGTGGATCAGTCGTTCTAGCCATGCCTAAAGACATACGCTGATTAGTAAGACCATTTCCTGATTCATTAATAATCTCAGGGAGAGTTTCCTTCTCTTCAAGATCAACTGTAAAACCACCGGCTTGAATAACAAATCCTGCTATAACTCGATGGAAAATCGTGTTCACATAAAAACCACTCTCGACATACTGCAGAAAGTTCTTAACTGTAGTTGGGGACCTATTACTGTCTAATTCAACAGTAAACTTACCTGAGGTTGTGGTGAATTCAATTTGAGGGTAAGTCTCAGAGGCTTTCACCGATTGTACTGATGACAGCATAATAATAACCAGAGCAATAATTTTTATTTGCAGTTTCACTGATCAGAGTTTAAAACTAATTCAGAGGCAAGTAGAGTATTTTTTATTAACATCGACACAGTCATTGGTCCTACGCCGCCTGGAACCGGCGATATCCAAGAGGCATTTTTTTTGGCACTCTCAAAATCAACATCACCTGTTAGTTTCCCATTTTCATCACGATTAATACCAATATCAAATACCACAGCATCCTTCTTAATCCAATCCCCAGGAATGAAATTTGGTTTCCCAACGGCAACGGCTAAAATATCAGCTTGTCTGACATGATCCTCAAGATTTGTAGTAAATTTATGGCAAACAGTGGTTGTGGCACCTTTTAGTAGTAGTTCCAGGCAAAGGGGTCTACCCACTAGATTTGAAGCCCCGACTATGACTGCGTTCATACCCAATGGATCTATATCTATGGCTTCTAGCATGGTGATAATACCAATGGCTGTGCAAGGTCTGAGTAAAGGTATTCGTTGCATTAAACGACCTATCGTATAGGGATGAAATCCATCAACATCTTTGGTTGGGTCAATAGTTTCGATAACAATAGTTTCATTAATGTGTGAGGGTAGGGGGAGTTGAATCAGTATTCCGCTCACCTCTGGGTTGGTATTTAGGTTATTTACTAAATCCAATAATTCTTTTTGTGTTGTGGATTCAATTAAGTCGTAGTTAAAGGATAGCATCCCCACTTCTTCGCAAGCTTTCCTTTTATTTCTAACATAAACGCTAGAGGCTGGATCTTCACCAACTTGAATGACAGCTAATCCCGGCGGATTAATTCCATTAGCTTGATTGGATATCACTCGGTTCTTGATATCCAGGATAATTGAGTTAGCTATCTGCTTTCCATCTATAATGTTTGCTGTCATCAAATTTATCTCTTTTAAGCGTGACATGATAGCAAACAATGCTTTGGTATCGCTTAGAAATCTTTTTCTAAAAAGTTAATGGTTTTTTTTTAATGAGAAGTATAATACCTCACGCATTGATTCTATTCGGGGCATAGCGCAGCTTGGTAGCGCATCTGCTTTGGGAGCAGAGGGTCGGGGGTTCGAATCCCTCTGCCCCGACCAGGGAATCTTTCTTTATAAATTAAAATAATTTTTGTAGAATCTATA
>LWDU01039134.1_pt1 | contig 30267 bp, 23 predicted proteins | sample 727161 | NCBI WGS metagenome assembly LWDU01 (sample SAMN04566230, study PRJNA314399) | hydrothermal vent metagenome | isolation source: deep sea hydrothermal plume seawater | place: Mexico: Gulf of California, Guaymas Basin | collected 2004-07-11
TCAGGAACGCGCGAGACCCCGAAAATTCGGCTGATTCGGGAAAGAGGCCCCCTAGCGCGATAGCCGCGATGCCCGCTCCCCCCAACCATCCAAATGCCGTGGAAATTCCGACCATCAGAGTACGCTGGTCGTAGTCCTTGGTGAGTTCGGGGCCGAGTGCGGAGCGCGGAACCTCATAGAAGGTCATGGAGAGGCGAACCCCAATGGCCAATAAGAGAAGTCGAACAAAGAGCTCGGACTGGGACGCGCCCGGCATGGGCTGGAGGATCAAATATATGAAGCCGCTAAAAGGAAGCAGGCTGGCGTAGATAAAGGGGTGGCGTCTGCCCCATCGTGTTCGAGCCCGGTCCGACCAGGCGCCCACCATGGGATCGCTCACCGCGTCCACGACCAATGCAAGTGCGAGGGCAAGGCCTGCTAGGTAGGGCTTCAGGCCGAGGACTTGGTTGTAGTAGAGCATCAGCCAAGAGGAAAAAATCACATTCTTTGTACCTACGGCGATAGACCCTGTTCCGAACGCAAGGAGAGTTCGGGCACTGGCGTATTCTGCCGAGGATTTCACGGAGGTTGTCATAGAGATAACCGGTTAGCACAGTCGAAGAGGGGCTGTTTTGCGCAGGCCTCAACCGCTTCAGGTGAGAACCGTTTTGCCCACAAAAGGCTCCGCGCGGGCAAAGTATCGCTGATACCCGAATCGGCGTCTCGGGAATCGAGCAGCCGTCTGAGAATTTTCGGCGCATGAAAAAGCGCGTGACCTGGGGGTGTCCCTCTGCCATGAGCCCGCCCGGATCCTCAGCCATTCCGAGCCACCCGGGGAGGCGCTAATTGCTATCCGCATCGAGCTGGGGTCGATTCGAACAGAAACAATCCCTTTAAAACCAAGCACCTGCGCTAAAAGGAAGATGCCCATCCGATGCTGCGGTTGCGCGTGGGAGGCTTCAGTGCTGAAGTTCTTAGCTGGGGAAGATTGATTCCAACCGGAGGGCTGGCGAAGAATGCAGGGCGAAGAGCGCTGGGAAAATTTCCTCGCAAGAGACGACGGAAACCGGGTTGCCCTAGCACGTTTCGTTGATGTGACGAATCTTGAGCTTTTCAGTGCCTGGGTGGACGCCAGCAAGCACTGGATAGAAGACGTGGGTGGCGAGAGAATTTATGTCGGGAATCTCGATGTAGTTCAGGGTCGGTCTGCGTTGAGCTTTAGCCACCTTCTTCTGGAGGAGTATTCGTCACGGCGCGGAGCGGTGGAGGTGTTAGCTCGCGCAACTTCGAACATCGAAATGGGCATTCGGGATGTCCTTATTCTGGCTCTGACGCCGGATTCACGATCTTCTCATCGTATTTCTTCAATTGCAGGAAGACTCGTTAGAACGTTTTCGCCTGTACAAGTCGTAGAAGTTCCTGAGGAAAAACTCCCCCAAGATTCCCGAAGCATGGGAATTTCCTCGGACGCTGCGCAGCTCTCCGTATTTTATGACCATGATCAATGGCAACCCTTCACCATGGTTAACCTCAACGGGATCAGGGAAACTGCTTCCTACGAGAGAACAGCATCTGCGTCTGGTGAGAGGAGTCAGACGGGCAAGAAAGCGTACGAGCGCTATGCCAGAAATACTGCGATCGAAGTGTACCGGCGCGGAGGAAATTTCTATTGGGTAGCTACACCCATGACCGTTCTGCTTGGAGATTCAGATCACCCTTTGGGCCAGCACTGGTCGCAACTTGTTCTGGTTGGCTGGCCATCTCGCATGGCACTTAGGCACCTGATCCGCTCAAGAAATTTCAGCCGAGGGGTTGTTCACCGAGAGGCGAGTCTCTCGAGAGCCATCGCAATTCCGGGTACACCGTGGCCGGAATTTTCTCGGTACTCCATCTAGAGCTTTCCAGCAGAAGAGGGTCGGCGACCGCGCTTCCCCAATACCCAGGGCGACCCTGGGCCCTGGAAAAAACCCGACAATTAATATGGGTTGAAGTGAAAGATCAGGGTTTCTCGGCGGCGGGGTAATGAGTCGGCAATTTTCGCATTTGGGACAATTCGAGCCGGAGGGGGGAGCGTATTCCCAATTCCATGTTTGGGTAGCTTCCAGGAAATTCCAGATTCCTGGGACCGGAGGCGCTATTGTGGATAAAGCGAAAATTTTCAGAACTCCTGACTAAATCAACTGCTTATTCTATTGCGCCATTGGAAACCCATGCGGGTCGTAGTTCTGAGAGAGAACAAACCCTTGGATTCCGAACCAATTCATGAAAAGTCACTGCAAAGCGTGAGGAGGAAATCAGGTGGCTGTTGAGACGCTTGTTGTCTCGGTTTCTTTAGTTCTCTTCATCCTGGCATTGGATCAGTTTCGCCGGGTATACGTACTTTCCAGGAGCAAAAAAAACAACTTTCGTTGGCTCCTGCTCGGCGCCATGGTCATTGGCTTCATCAGCGGATATCTGGCGTTTATCGGACACTTGTTCTCTGTGTCGGAAGTAACGCAGGCGGATCGAATCGTTTCGGCCATCTTTTTCGGTGGCTCGATTTTCGTACTCTCATGTGCGCACCTCTTTCATTCTACGGCGCGAGACCTGATATTCGTCTTGAAGCAAAACGAAGACAATTCAGATCAATTGAGCCTTCAGGAACGGGCCCTGAGTCGAGCAGTTGATACGAGAACCCACGAGCTTTTCCGAGAGCGTATTCGTTTGGCTGAAGAGGCCAATCGAAGCGACAAATTGCAGAGACAGCGCATGGAGGCGCGGATGGTGGCGAATCAACGACTCGAAGGCATTGAGCTCATGGCGTCAGGGATCGCTCATGACTTCAATAATTTACTTGTTGGAATTCTGGGAAACGCAAGTTACGCGAAGCAGCTTGGGCCGGGAGAAGGCATTGAGTTCACCGAAGCATTGGCCGATGTCGAAGATGCGGCAGAAAGAGCTGCGGACTTGACTCGTCAGTTGAAGGCGTATTGCGGAAAGGCGCCTGCTTTGTTGGAGGCGATAGATATAAGTATTTTCGTTACCGAGACGCTTTCTATGATGAGGCCTTCCCTGGATGCCAAAGTGAGTGTGGTCAGGGAGTTGGAATCAGAGCTGCCTCAGGTGTGGGGTGATTCGGCGCGATTCCGTCAGCTAATCATGAACCTGGTAACGAACGGCTTCGAAGCCACGCTCCCCGCGATCGGAACTTTGTTTGTTCGAACTGGATCCCAGGAAATAGGTGAGTCCGAAGCCTCTGCAGAGTGGTTTGAGGACTCGGTTCTGCCGGGTTCCTACGTTTTTTTGGAAATTGAGGATCAGGGTTGCGGTATCCCGCAAAGCGGGAACAAGCGAGTTTTTGAGCCTTTCTTCTCGACAAAGGGCTTGGGGCGAGGTTTGGGATTGGCGGCAGTACAGGACATCGCAAGGAGCCATAATGGAGGGGTCCTTTTTTCAAGCACCGAAGGCCAGGGGGCGAAAATTCGAGCGATTTTTCCGGTCTTGACCGGCAACGTCGATATCGCCGTCGCCGTTCCTAGTCTGAAAAAAGGTTCAAAAAGAAATGAAAAACTGCTGGCCATTGACGACGAACTGATCGTCTTGGATACGATCCGAAGGGGAATGGAGCGCGAGGGATACCGAGTGGATACGGCGTCCAGCGAGTCAGAATTTTTAGAGTTACTAGAAGATATGGACCTCGATTATTGTGCGGCCATCGTCGACATCATGATGCCCGATATCGTTTTTGAGGAGATGTTTATTGCGCTCCGATCCAGGCTCCCAAATCTGCCTATTCTGGTCTCGAGTGGATATTCGAATGCGAATATCGAAGAGATTTTGGGAGATGATCCCCTCGTGGGATTTTTGACAAAGCCTTATCGAGTGAATGCTCTGGTGGAGGCAATCAATAACTTCGGGGCGGCTCTGACCAAGTAGAGTTTTCCTGAGGACGGGCCTAGATACCGGCCAAGACGATTGCGAGGATGGCTGGCGAATGTTGATTATAGCACTACCGGCCTACAATGAAGCCGAGACGCTGCCGTTGCTGTTGGCCGCAATCCGTCAGTCGATGCAGGAAAGTCGCATCGATTACCGGGTGATAGTGGTGAATGACGGCAGTACCGACGGGACGGGGGAGGCGGCGCTTTCCCTGGCCGGCGAGATGCCAGTTACGTTGGTCGAGCATTCCGAAAATTTGGGTCTGGGTGACGCTATCCGGACCGGCCTAGTCGCTGCATTGGAGGGCGCAGACCCTCGCGACATCATCGTGACGATGGATTCCGATAACACCCACACGCCTGGCTTGATCGCGCGAATGGTGCGAGGTATTCGCGAAGGTAACGACGTGGTCATTGCATCTCGATATCGCCCGGGGGCTAATATTCAGGGTGTCCCATATCACCGGCGATTTTTGAGCTTTGGTGCTCGAGTTGTTTTTGGCCTGCTTTTTCCCACGCGCAATGTTCGTGATTTTACGTGTGGTTTCCGTGCCTATCGTGCCGACGTGTTGAGTCGAGCATTTGAAATTCACGGCCCTCAATTCGTGGCACAGAGTGGATTTTCCTGCATGGTGGACATTCTTCTTAAACTCCGCAGGATGGGTGCGATCATGACTGAGGTTCCGCTGATACTGCGTTATGACCAGAAATTTGGGGTGAGTAAAATGATGGTCCTCCGGACCGTTGGCGAAACGCTGGCGCTCATATTCTCGCGTAAATTCGGCTCGGGCTGATGGCGGAAAAACTGGACCCGAAGGCAGTCCCCGACTACTTCTCCGAAGCAGGTACGGTGGAGCGGTGGTGGTCTCCTCATGCGGGTCCGCTCTCCTTTCATTACGACGCCGAGTTGACGATCCTCGATGACCATGTTGAAGTCGGTAGCAATTGTCGGGTTCTTGACGTGGGTACTGGGCGGGGTCGATTTGCTATCCACTTCGCTCGCCAGGGCTGCCAGATTGTTGCGGTGGATATCAATCAGGAGATGCTCGCAGTGGCCCGAGAAGCGGCCGAACAAGAGGGGTTTGGGAGTGCAATTGATTTCCGGGAGGCCAATGCAGAAGATCTTTCGGAAGTCGTAACGAATGATTTTGACATTGTTCTCTGCATGGAACTCTTCGACCACTTGCCTGATTTGACCAAGGCACTGGCCTCGATGCGTAGCCGCCTGGATTCACGTGGTCGTTTCGTTTTTACTTATGTCCCGAGTGAATCCATTTATGGTTTCCTTGGAAATATTTATCGCTGGATTCGGCGCCGTTGGAATCCCCAAAGCACGATGATATCTCGTACGTACTCGTTGTTTGAGGTGACCGAGGCTCTCGCAAGGAGTGGCCTCGAATTGGACGAGTATTTCGGAGTCGGCGTACTCTGTATCAATGCACAAACCCGCCTGTTCCAGGGGAGCCTACTTGCTCGCCTGACCCTCTTCCCGGCGCGGGCAGAGGCGAAGTTCTGGCCCTACCACTCGGGTGGCGTGCTTGGGCGAATGGGAGCGCATGTGGTGGGTGTCGCGAAGCCCGTGGAAGGAAGCCTCCCCTGAGGTTGGCCCGCTCCGACTGATTTCCATTCCTGATGCTCAGTGGGACAGTGCTGCACTCGGGGGAGAAGAGTCGATGCGCTCCTGTGCACACCGAGACAAATTCTGCCCAAGATCCTTCGCTCGATATTCTTGATAAGCCTGAGCCAGGTGCTCGAGTGAATTTTTTCCACTGCTTCTTTTGCCCGCGACTTGTACGTCAACCTCCAGGGGATCGAAGGGCAGGGCTCGAGGGGCTCCGTTTCGGATTTGGACGAGGTCTACGCAAAGTCGGTAGGACCCCGGATGCGTGGGGGCTCCGAGGATAGGCGAGACAATGGAGGCTCCTGGCGGGATATCGGCATCCAGGAATGCCGTGCCCGTTTGGATCAGTTGATCCTTCTGGTCGGAGAAGGCGTATCGCAGCTTGACTAGGCCTTCTGACTGGACGTCCAGACCAGGCCAGGTTTTCTTTTCAAAATTTTGAATTTCGAGCTCGATGGGCCGGTCTATGGGCTGAAAGCCCATGAAGTGAAAGGCGCCTCTGATTTCCAGGGAAGAAATTCCGCTTCTGTGTGAGCTGATGGAAACATCATCACGCGCCAGCCCGCCAAGGGTTCGCGACCGGGGATGCCCGCCGACGAGTGCTTGCATCCACTGTCCGTTGGTTCCGTCTTGGAGAACTTCGAAAATTGCGCCTTCGGAATTACGAAACACCTCCCTAAGTTCGCTGCTCGCCAGAGACTGCCACGCCCTCAAGCGACTGCTTGGCAATGTCTTCCAATGAACTACGACCCAGCGGAGGTCGGTCAGTTGGGTCAATCGCTTCACCGCCGGTGGCTCGGGGAGATCCTGAGAAATCCGGTTCAAGAGAAAAAAGCTGGGGGGAAGGTGGGCGGTGAAACCGTTGAGAATCGGCCGCCAGTGGCGAGTACTCGCGAGCATGTAGCGGGTGTCGCTGGGATTTCGTCTCAGTGAATTCAAGTGCCAGGGGATTTCGAGAACCGGACCAAAGGGCAACTCGGCGAGTTTTTCGTAAAGCTCGATTCGATGAGGAGAGTGCTCGAATGCAGCAACGGCGGGAAGTTTCTGCCAGGAAAAATTGAGTCCGACCATCAGCGTGAGTAGAACAGCGACAACCCAGCGGATCGGATGCTGGGTCGGCGGGGTCCCGATACGCCAGGATTTCATGATTCCGACTGCCCCCAATGCGGCGAGCAGTGGAGCTGAGGTTCCGATCACGATGGCCCAGCGGTGGGGTGCGCGCAGACTCGAAAAACCGGGAAGGAAACTGGAAGCCCAGTAGGACGGAAGCCTATAAAATCTCCCGTTGATCTCGATATGTGAGCCAAGCATCATGATGAGTGAAAGGGTGCAAACAAGGAAGAGTGCCCAAAAGGCCATCCGAATCCGCAGGAGGTGTTCGTGTTCTTCGATAGTGGATTCGTTTTTCTGTCTCCGCAGCCAGCCGCCAGCCAGGAAGGCAAGCCCGAGAATACTGGCCGGAATCAGAAACGTGGACTCGTGGCTAAAATTGGCTTGCCAAAACGTTTCCAATCGGGGAAATAACAGATGGATGGCGTTGCCCAGATGATCACCGGCCATTGGCTTGTTCGGGTCGAGGGTGACTAAAATTTCACCCCGAGACGCTCGCGAAAGATAGGGGATAGAGACTGCGGCCAGGATTCCGTAGGGAACCAGCGCCGCAGGGGCGAGCTTTGCGAAGCTTGGACCGTCGATTCCCTGCCTTACCAGGACGACCAGAGCGGTCATCCCAAGGGTGAACGTGATCATGTATGCGAGGTAGTAGGAGGAAAGGAGTTGCAGGGTCAGGACGATGCTGAGTACTGCACTGTCTCTCCAACTCCCCTGGCGTAGCAAGAGGCGGAGGCTGAGGCAGAAGATGAGGGGAAACCAGCAGGCCCAAAGAAGTTGAAGGTGACTGAGTTCGGCGGCACGCCAGGGCATGGCCATGGCGACTAGGCTGGCCAAGAGGGCGATTGCCCGGGAATCGACGAGCCAACGAACACAGAAAGCGGTTGAGAATCCGAGAACCGCATAGCTGGCGACCAGCATGCTGCCATAAATGAAAACTGAATTGTCCGTAAAGACTTGCAGGGGAAGGGCGAGAATTGCCTGGCCCAGCAGGTGCTCGGATCCTGCGAGCGCCGCAGGGGCTGGGTAGAATGCATTGGCGTCAAAAATCCCAATGCCCGGGGTGAGCAGGGCGTGCTGACTCCACGCCAGAATCCAAGTATTTAACCGAGTGTCATCGAATTCCAGGTGAGCGATTGGGTAGCCATGGACACTCCCGAGGTCCACATAGCATTCGCCCATACACGCCAGCAACGCAGAAAAGTGGAAAACGACCCATCCCGCGATGGAGGCGCCCACCAGCGCCCAAAAGAGCCATTCGGTATTCGGTTTGGACATGCGACCTCGGCTTCGCTTTCCCGGGTCCGATGGTACGGGGATTTCGCTTGATGGGAAACCTTGCATACGATTGGAATCCCGGGCCGAATATTACATCCCGACAGGGAGGCCGTGTATGCTTGGTTCGGCGATGATTGGCGAGGGCAGGGCGGTTTCGGGATACGTCGGAGAATGGAAAAGATGGGCGATAAGGGCGGCACAGGGGTGGGGAACCGGCGCCACAGGATCCTGACGCTGTTCGGCACCCGGCCCGAAATAATCAAGCTGGCTCCGGTCATTCGAGCATTGGATGCCGATGGCCAAAATTTCGAGACCCTGAATGTCGCCTCGGGTCAGCACACCAATATCTTGCCTCCCTTTCTGCAGGAATTGGGCATTCGCCTGGACTACGACCTGGAAGTGGGTCGCCCGGATCAGTCGCCGACGGGAGTTTCCGCCCGGGTTCTTGGCGGAATGGAGACGCTGCTCGAAGCCCAGGAGCCCGATGCGATTCTCGTACAGGGAGACACGACCACGGCTCTGGCCGGCGCATTGGCCGGCTTCCACGCGCGAGTGCCAGTGGGTCACGTGGAGGCGGGCCTTCGTTCGGGTGATCCGGCTAGCCCTTTTCCGGAGGAAATGAATCGTCGCTTGATTTCGCAAGTGGCCAGCTTCCATTTTGCCGCCACTCGACACAATCGAGATTCGCTGATTGCCGAAGGTGTCGCGAGTCCTGCTATCGCGGTGACCGGAAACCCTGTAGTCGACTCGGTTCTCTGGGCGAAAAACAGGCAAGAAACATCTTCACAGATCGATGAGATCAGTTCTTGGTTGGGCGATCGTAAGTTGCTCCTGCTGACAACCCATCGCCGGGAGAGTTTTGGTGAGGTGATGGAAAGTCGCATGAGGGCCCTGGCTGATTTTGCCGATGAAAAAAGCGATGTTGCCATTGTTTTCCCCGTCCACCCCAACCCACAGGTGGAGCAGCGGGCTCAGCGCCTACTTGGCTCGTCGGAGAGCGCCCTTCTCGTTGCCCCGATGCAGTATTCCGACTTCATCCATCTCATCGCGCGCTCCTGGATGATCGTGTCCGATTCCGGGGGGATTCAGGAGGAAGCACCGTCCCTGGGTAAACCCGTCCTTCTGATTCGCGATAACACCGAACGCCCGGAAGCGATCGAAAGTGGTGTCGTTCGCCTGGTGGCGGGTTCGGGGCAGGAACTGAAAACTGAACTCGATGAAGCGTACCGGGGCAGTGACTGGATGCAGGGAGTTCGGACGATTCCCAACCCCTTTGGCGAAGGGGATGCAGGCCGTCGGATTGCTGATGCTCTTGGAGCTTTCCTGAGCCCTCCCCCGGACCTCGATCGCTGAGCTGGAAAGTCGAGGGACGAGTGACAGCCGCTGGCTTTTTTCAAAAACTTGATCGCGGAGACTTCCGGCTGGCGCAATTGGAGGGTCGGCACTCATGAACTGGAATGCGGGGTCGCCGCCTCGATGAAAAATCCGATTCGGCAAGGAACCAGCTTGATCCTGGCCGCCATCCTCGTGAGCGTCTTTGCCCTTCGACTGCTTGATGCCGCCGAGCGCAATACTCTGACCATCGACGAGCCTCATTATATCGGCGTGGGTCTCTACCTATGGGAGTCGGGGGACTACCATTTCTATGAAACCCTGGGCTTCCATCCACCGCTGGCTCATCACCTGGCGGCTCTTCCCCTACTGGGGTTAGACCTGGGTAAGCGTCCAATTAATCGTTTGATCGGCGCCGACCTTCTGGCTGGGCCCTATCCAGATCCCAAATTTGTTCGCTGGCTCTCGAGAACGCCTTTCGTCGCTATCGCCTGTTGGGGGGCGATCTTGGTCTTTTTGTGGGCCAGCGAAGCGGCGGGCCTCTGGGCGGGATTGCTGGCGCTGTCCCTCTATACGCTCTCGCCCACAATTCTCGCCCATGCGTCCCTGGCTCATACCGACATCACGGTAACGGTTCTGATGCTTCAGACTTTTTACACCTTCTGGCGTTGGTGGAATCGTCCGGGCCCGCTTCGCTTTGCGCTCTGTGGAGCTTCCCTTGGACTGGCCTTGCTGGCGAAGCTGACCGGTCTTGTTCTGCTGCCGTTATTAGGTCTCTTCCTGCTCGCCTTGGAATATGGGATTCCGCCCCTGGGCGATGGTTTTCGCCGCCCCCGAGAAAAAAAACTTTTTAGCGATTTCCTGCTGCCGGGCCTGCGTGCTTCTGCATTGCTGGCCGGGTTGATCGTGATGGCAGGGGCAGTGGTGTGGGTTGGGTACGGGTTCTCCTTTGGGATGATCGAAGGTATCGAAGGCCCCTATGCGGGGGTCCCCCTGCCATCGTTCCTTCATTCCCTCTTGTTCGATGTGGCGGCGAATACGCGCGGCCGGGCGATCTACTTCTTTGGCGAAATCGCCAGGGATGGGAGGTTCTGGTACCTGCTTCCCGTGGCCTGGGCGATGAAAACTCCTCTCCCCGTACTGATGCTCCTGGCCTACGCGCTGTGGCCCCAACGAAATCCGGATTCCCGGGGTGACACCGAACAAGCGGGGGGCCAGCTTCTCCAACCCCGCGTAGGTGCCGGCGTCATTTTCATGGTCGGTCTCGCGGTGGCGGTCTTTCTCGCAATTGTGACGGTATGGGTTCGGGTGCCCTTGGGCCTGCGTTACTTGCTCCCGATCATTCCATTGCTTGCTCTGTTCATGGCGACACGTTTGTCCGCCCGGACAGGCGCCCGCCGCTGGGCGGTGGTCGCGGCGGTGGTCTGGTTGGGGCTAGTGGGCGCCTGGGTGCATCCCCACTACCTCTCGTATTTTAACGTGCTGGCCGGGGGCCCGGCGGGAGGCCATCGCTTTCTCGTGGATTCGAATTTTGATTGGGGACAGGATCTGGGAGCCCTGGCAGAGGAGGTCGCGGCGCGAGGAAACCCGCCCATCTGGATCGGCTATTTCGGCCCCGAGCGGCCGGAACTCTACGGACTGAATGCAAAGCCCCTACCCAGTTGCCGGCCCGTAAAGGGGATGGTCGCAATCAGCGCAACGCTATTGCGCGGCCTCTATTCCGTCGACAACCCTTTCGTGGCTGCGCCGAAGGGGTGTTACGACTGGCTTCTCGCCCGGGAACCCGTGGCGCAACCCGGTTACTCGATTCTTCTCTACGAAATATCCGAGTGAGCCGATGCGGGGCAGGCCAAGCCTGCCCGAAGAACGCTTTCCCGTTCATTCCTCCAGAGCCACAGCACGCTGCCTTTCGGCTTCTTCTAGCTCCTTGCGGGTGGCTTCATCCACGAGCACCCCGCGGTCCGCGGTGGCATCAAGAAGGGCCTTGGTGAGAGGCAGTTCGTTCTTCCATCTCGGCTGTAGCAGGGATGCCGGGACAACTGCATCCGCCCAATCCAAAGGCGCTACCCAGCCAGGGTGGGCGACCAAGGTCCCCCGAGTACCGGCCATGGGATGCTGGCTTCTCCAAGTGTGAATTTGCCCAGCGAGTTTTTCAACGATTGCGGGATGCTCCGTAGCCAGATTCTTTTCTTCGTAGGGATCTTCAAGAATGCGAAATAGGAAATTGCGAACTTGGGTTTGGGTCTGCCCCTCCCGGACGATTTGTACGAGTTTCCAGGGGACGTCGATTACGGCCAGGTGGATCAGTCCGGGAAGCGGAATCTCGGATGCGAAGTAGATCGGTGGGGGTTCTCCGGGAGACTGGCCCTGACTAAAGACCGGCCACATATTCCGACCGTCCATGGCATCTGTGGGCTTGAGGGGAATCGAGGCGGCAGCTGCCAGGGTTGGGAAGACATCCATCACCGAGGTCTGGGCGTCGATGCTCTGGCCAGCAGGGAGGTGGCCGGGCCAGCGCAGGACGGCGGGAACGCGAATTCCTCCTTCGAAAGTCTGGCCCTTTTCACCGCGTAGGGGCGTGTTGAGGCCACCGAATCCCCCGAACCCGCCGTTGTCGCTGAAGAACAGCACCAGGGTGTTTTTGGCCAGACCCTCTTGATCGAGGGTATCGAGGATCGCTGCAATGGCGCGATCCATCTCGTCCACCATGGCGGCGTAAGTGCGCCGGTAGCCTTTGGCGGGGAGGTGTGAGTAACGCTTGATGGCTTCTTCCGGTGCCTGCATGGGGCTGTGGGGTGCCGTGAAAGGGACATAAAGAAGGAAGGGTTTCTCGGGGTCGCGATCCCGAATGAAGCGGGTGGCCTCGCGCTGCTGAATATGTGTCAGGTATTCCCCGGTGAGGGAAATTGTTTCTCCGTTTCTCTGCAAATCATGTGCGCCTTCGCGCTCATGCTTCCAATAGTCGGTATTCGTGTGCAGGTGTCCGTGAAAGTGTTCGAAGCCGTGGGCATTGGGAAGTTGATGCGCCTGGGTGTGGCCCAGGTGCCACTTGCCCACTATCCCCGTCTGATACCCGGCGGCTTGGAAGGCGTCTGCGAGGGTATAGGCGTCGGGCGAGAGACCCGCGTTGTACCAGGGGTGGAGTTGATCGTAGGCAAGACCCAGCTTGAGGGGGTCGCGTCCGGTCATGAGCGCAGCCCGGGTGGGGGAACAGATCGGGGTTGCATAGAAGTGTTCCATTCGTAGCCCCTCCCGGGCCAGGCGATCGATACCGGGGGTCTTGATCGCCCCCCCGTGGTAACCGACATCGGCCCAGCCCAAGTCGTCGGCCAGCAGAATAACGACATTGGGCGGCGAGGCGTGACCGACCTCGGCTCCGATCACGAGTAGAAACGATGTCAGCCAAACGGTGCGCGCTATCAGGAGTGCAGGGCGAGGGAGTCGAACCATTGTGCGCATCGGGGACCTCGGGTGAATTGCGACGGGGAGTTTTTGGGAGTAGCCGGCTTTCTCTCAAGGGTGCAAGATCCGAGGGGCAGCGGCCAGTCCAAGGGGGATGAGAGGGCTTTCTTGCTTCGTTGGCTGCCCCAAAACCATCAGCCTCTATTTTGTTTTTTCAGATACACTGTCGTTTCCCGGTTGGGAGCCATTGAGAGCGGAGGGTGATTTTCAATTGATTGATTTCCAAATTGGCGATGAACTTGAACTCGTTCGCAACACCGCGCTGAACTATGCGGATGACCACCTGCGTCCTGCACTCCGAGAGAACGAGTCGGCAAGGACCCCGGGCAGGGCCGCCGAGGAGGCCTTCGCGGAGATCGGATTCGCGACCCTCGAGTGGCCCGAACTCGACGCCGAATCTGGATTGGGTGCCGTGGCGCGCTACTTGGTGCTGGAGGAATTGGCGGCGGCTGATCCCGGAGCGGCCCTTGCTCTGGACCCCCTCGGCCCGGCCCTTTATCCCCTGATGGAACTCGGGGGGCCCGATGCTGTGCGGGATTTCGGTGAGCCACTCCTGAGCTCAATGGGAAGCCGGGGTCTATTGATTTGGAACGGTGCTGGCGCGCCCCGGTGCCTGGAGCGCAAGGGGAACGGTTGGAGCGGTGTGGTTCCGTGGGTGCCCGCAGATCGTGCCGACTTGGTCGTGGTGCTCGATGAAGAGGGCGCCTCGGTCGTTCAGCAGGGCATCGAACTCGAACGGCTTCGCGGTTCAGGTCTGCGCACCGCCGGCGCTTCGGAACTGACCCTCCACTCGGCCCCCATCGCGGCCGAGTGGAGCGGTGCTGACGGGGCAAGAAGAGCGCTGGCTCGGGCGCGACTCTATGTGGCGGCGCTTCTTGTGGGCGTGATGCGTGAGTCCTCGGACTACTCTCGCCGCTATGCCATGGATCGCGTGGCTTTCGGCAAGCCCATTGCCCACCATCAGGCCCTGGCTTTCCTGATCGCCGACATGGCCATCGCCGTCGATTCTGCTCGAATTCTGGGGTTGGAAGCCGCTTGGAGATTGGACACGGGGCGGCCAGGCGAAGAGGCCTCAGCGACAGCGTTCCTGGAAGCCGCCGAGCAAGCGACCTTCGTGACGCCAAACGGAGTCCAGATCCTCGGCGGCCACGGTTTTATGCAGGACCATCCGGTCGAAAAGTTTATGCGAGAGGGCCGCACCCTCGGGCTTTTTTTTGGGGGTGTCGATGGAGCCCGAGAGGACGCGGCTCGGGGCATGAAGGCGTTCCCCGAAGAGCCGCTGCTGCCGCTGGGAGCTGCCTAATGGATCTCGCTATCGACGAAGGAACCCTGGAGCGACTCAAGGGCATACGGGCATTGGGGGCGAGCCAGATCCGACCCCTGGGTATCGAAGCCGATCGGCTGGGCCGCCCGACGCCTCCAGAGCACCCTTTCTTTGAGGGTCTGGTGAGGGCCGGCCAGGGAAGGACACGCTGGAGAGGCGAGGGATCGGGTACACAGTCCGAGGAGAGGGCGGGGAGTATCGGTTCTTCGCGCAGTACGCTCTGCCTTGCCGAGGAGATGTCGTACTGGGATCGGGGCGTAGCGGTTTCCTTTCCGGGCCCTGGCCTGGGCGAGCCGCCGCTGATTTCCATGGGCACCGAAGATCAGAAACGACGTTTCCTCGGTCCCTTCGTCCACCCCGACCGAGCACGTTGGGGATCATTTGCCATGACGGAGCCCGGTGCGGGTTCGGACGTCGCCGGCATCCGGGCGAGCGCGCGCAAAGAAGGCAACACCTGGATTCTCAATGGCGCCAAATCCTTTGCTGCCAATGCGAGTCGATCTGACTGGATCGTTGTCTGGGCCACCGTGGATTCAAGCCTCGGGCGCGAAGGCCACCGTGCATTTGTTGTGGAGAAGGGCACACCAGGGCTCGGAGACTTTCAGGTGGAACGGAAGATGGGCCTGAAGGCTTACGAGTCCACATCTTTTAGTCTGGTTGATTGCCGGGTACCCGCCGAGAACTTGATTGGCGGTGAAGAACACTATGCGCGTCGCGCTGGATTCAAGGGAGCCATGCGTTCTTTCAATGCGACTCGCCCCCTTGTCGCGGTGATGGCGGTGGGAATAGGTCGCGCGGCACTGGACGCTGGGGTGGAGTTTGCCGAGAAGAGCGACCTGCTTGGCGATATCCGGATTCGGGATCGTCTCGAGCGGACCCGTCGCAAGCTTCGAAGTGCGCGCCTGCTCTGTTGGCGAGCCGCCTGGCTGGCCGATCATGGTCGCCCCAATATTCTTGAAGCTTCCATGGCGAAAGCGGCGGCGCCCACGGCCGCCCTCGAGGCGGCCAGTCTGGGAATGGAAATTCTTGGCGTCGTCGGCGGGCGGGGAGATCATTTGATCGAGAAGCTCTATCGTGATGTCAAGGCGATGGATATTGTCGAAGGCACTGGCCAGGTGCAACGACTCATCATGGCACGCCAACTCGTACAGTTGCCCCGGGATTGAAACTCGGATCTGAATCAGCGCAGGCCCTGGAGGAGATTTAGTGACCGAAGATGCAGTGCTCTACGAGGTGGACGAGCGGGTTGCAACCCTGACATTGAATCGCCCGGACAATCGAAATAGCATGACCCCGGATGTTCTGAAGGGGCTGGCGGAAGCGGTTTCCCGAGCGCGCTCTGACTCCGAGGTTCGGTGCGTCATCGTGACCGGGAGGGGCAAGAGTTTTTGTGCCGGTGCGGATTTCAAGTCGGGCCGGATCGGCGGCGGCGATGAAGGAAGTGAGCGCTTTACTGCGCCCCAGGATCGCTTTTACTCGATGTACTCTCATTTCCTTTCGCTGCTGGAGATCGAGGTTCCCGTGATCGCAGCGATGCAAGGGCACGCCATTGGGGGAGGCCTGGGGTTGGGCGTTGTGTGCGATGTGCGTGTGGCAAATCGCGACGCGCGTTATGGAGCCAATTTCGTTCAACTCGGCCTGCACCCCGGAATGGCGACCACCTATCTTTTGCCCAGACTTTTGGGGGTGCCAAAGGCTGTGGAACTATTGCTCACCGGTCGCATCGTGAGCGGTACGGTCGCCGAGGAGTGTGGCCTCGCGAATCATGCCGTGGAGTCGGAACAGGTTCTTCCCAAGGCGCGAGAAATCGCGGAGGAAATTGCCCGGGCCGCCCCCTTGGCCGTGCGTTGGACCAAGGAGTCGATCTACCGTGGGCTGGATTGGGATCCGCGCAGCGCAGCGCGGCATGAAGCCCATGTGCAATCGCGTACGGCGGAAACCGAAGACTCGCGGGAGGGGATCGCGGCGCTGCTTGAACGTCGGACTCCGGACTTCAAGGGGCGCTGAGTGCGAGATTGAGCCGAGAACCGTAAGCGATCTCCGACGCTACTGGGGCAGTTCCATGGCTTCCAGGGACTCTGGGCTCATGCGGAAAACCCAGAACTGGTTCCAGCGCTCAGCGGAAGCTTCGCCTTCGGGGTCGATCTCTTCCAGACCATATTTATTGGCGGCCAGTTGCCCGACCTTCTGCCAGGTTTTCCGGTCCTCGACCCGTTCCAGCCGAAAGGGGTATCTGACGCCCTCTATGCGGACGATGGCCCGACCGTCGTTGACTGCTTCATGGGGCCATTTCTTCCAGATCGGAAGGTTCATGAACCCAGCCGGTACAAAAAGTGATCCGTCGTAGAGAATGACCCAGGTCGTTCGAGATCGTGGCGGATCCAGGAGTTGGAATTCGATGGTATCGATGTTCTTGGCAAAGGAGAAGTCGACGCCCTCAGAAGGGACGAGGTCTCCCGAGGTCAGCGGTCCGCCTGCGACGATTCCCAAGGGTCCGTCGAGAAAACGCGCAGTGAAGGAGAAGAGTGCGAGGACGATTGCCAGACTGAGAAGGATTGCGCCGAGAGTTTTCATTGGACTTCTCCGCATTGAGTTCCGCATTGAGTTCGGTGGGGCTCTGGAGGGGACACCGGAAGGGGAGGCCGGTTCGCGGGTTAGGGTACACCCGGATGGGCAATTGTCCGACTGGGGAACCACCGACCGGTTCGTTTTCCCCGGGAGGATGGCGCTACTCGGCGCCTACGCAACTCCCGCAACCACCGTTCCGGTGCTGGTGCTCGGCTTCCGTCTGGTCGGCGGGGTACTGGTATTGGGGCGTTTCGAGTCGAGGGGTCCGGAAATCACCCTTCGGCTCACCGGAACCGGTTTCGGCTTTCGCCATGGGCTTTTCACGCCATGTCTCGTCATCGGACCAACGTTCGTTCAAGAACTTGATCTCGCCGGGGCGCTGCAACTCGTCGAAGGCCCCGAGGGCATTTTTCAATAATCTCTTCTGGGCCTCGGGTTGGTTCTTTTTGCCCGTAGTATGGCCTAGTGGGAAATCCAGGAAGGCAGCCCGGGGAGGCGCAACCGAGCGCGTGATCGATAGGGCGCTGGTCATGCAGAGCGTGGGAATCCCAGCGGCTTCGAGTTCTCGTGCAATCAGTCCGACCGACTGATGACAGACAGGTCAGACGGGGACGAGAAGGGCGATATCCGGTCGCTGGTCGGCGACTCGCTGCACCAGAGCCGGAGCCAACTCATCGCGCACTTTGCGGGCCGAATAGATGCCGCCCATGAACGTGAACGCTTGGGGGGTGATGGCGCCCAGGGAGTTTTCGGCCACCAATGCTCGCAGGGTGCCCAGGGGGAACACGACATTGGGGTCCGTTCGGGCGTCGCTGACGTCGTAGGCGAAGTGGGTGACTCGCAGGTCGTCGCAGGAAACCGAGGTGTCGATGACCCGGTAGGAGGCATCGTCCTTGAAATGGAAAGCGTGCTGGCCGCGCTGATAGATGCCCCCGGAAGCGATCAAAGCGACAGAAGCCTCCTCGAGTCGAGTTTGGACCGGGGTCCACGGCGGCTGGCCCTCGCTCTTTACCCACTGGTAGGGGGGGTAGCCCAGGGAGTCGTAGGTCGCGCGGGTTTCGGCGATGTAGTCAACGGGTTCGGCGAGCTTGGCCTCGGTCACGAATTTGCTCCTTGAGGGGTCGAACGCCAGCTAGCCTTTGGGCGCGGGGCCAAGCTTAACCCACAGCGCCCGGCGCGCCGAGGCGCTCGGATGGGGTTGGTCTGTCGGTGAATTCCTCAAGAGGGCCTTCACGAGAGAGCCCATGAGGGATTCGGCTAGCCGAGCAATTCCAAGAGGGCTCCCGAGACCGCGCCCAGCAGGAGTATCAACTGGGCAAGAAAGCCGATGCCGAATCCCAAGGAGCGTTTCCCGGGTTCTTCGACGTAGCCTCGGTAGTAGATCAGGCGCCCCACAATGAACACAACACCCAGTGCCGCTGCGACGTTGGGGCTCCAATAGAGTTGGAAAATTAGGATCGAGGGAATGAAAATCACCAACTGCTCAAGAGTGTTCTGCTGCACCCGGAACCGCCGCTCGAAGCCTGGATGCCCCGTGACCGCAGGTGCCTCGACGCCATAGGTTGCCCGGGCCTTGCCCGCGAGGGCCCCAAAAACGAGGAATTGAATCAGAGCGAGTCCAACGATCAGAAGAACGGGGTCCATATTTCCCTTTCCAAAATGAAGCGCAGTTGTTTGTGACCAGGGGTGGGTACGCGTGTTGGCTTGAGGGTAAGCGCGGATCAGAGTGCGCGCCAGATGACCCATGCAGCCGATACCAGGGAGAGCCCAAGAACGATGGGGCGGATCATGGTTTCCCGAAGTCTCGATTGAAGAGGCTTGGCGAGTAAGAAGCCCAGCAGCATGGCGGGGCTAAGGATTAGGGCCAGCCTCAGTTCGTTCCAGCCAAAGAGACCCACGGAAAAGAGGGCGAGCAGGGAGAATCCGACGCCGAGAACAAAATAGCCGGCCAGGGTGGCACGAAGTTTGGCTGCCCCTGAGTGCTGATAGAGCAGGGCCATGGGGGGGCCACCGATGGAGGACACAGTGCCCATCAAGCCGGACAGGAAGCCGGCGAAGCTTATTGTCCTCGGGCTCAGGCGGACCCGGAGTCCACCGGCGCTCAGGCTGACCCCCAGAACGACGAGCAAGCCAAAGGCGAGATCGAAGGATCGAGGAGAGGCCAGGGCAAGAAAGACGGCTGCCATGACGGTGCCCAGCGCTCTTCCCACGAGTGCGTAGCCCAGGCCCGAGTAGTCTATGGAGGCGCGGTCCCTGTAGGCCACGGCGCCTGTCAGGACGATCCCCGCACCGATTAACGGGCCTGGGATCAAGTCGGGCGCAATCAGCATGAGAGGAGGCGCTGCAATGAGGCCCATGCCAAAGCCCGCCGCACCCTGAAGGGCGGCGCCCAGTATGACTAGGCTAAAGACGAGTACTGCGGTGAGAGGGTCGCTGGGCACGGCCCGGCGCACTCTAGCCGATTGTCGCCCGGGTATGTTCCAGGTGGCGGGGTAGGGCGCGCTTAGTTGCCTTGGGGTCGGACAGACTCGCCGGCCAAGAGGGCGCGCAGTTGGGGGCTGGCCTCCTTGGCGTCCCTGAGTCGCTGAGTACCTTGGCGGACGGCGGGGTGCTCGTGATTCCAGATGCCTTTTGCATAGCTTGAGCGGGCGAAGAGGCGGTCGCGATAGGCCGTCACCTGAGGATGCAGTTCTCCACCCAGGAACAGGTCTGTGCAGTCGGCTTCACGCATACGGTCAAAGATCACAACCCAGCTGACATCCGCCAGGCTGAAGAAATCTCCTAGAATCCAGGCTCCGTCGCCCTGGTCCAGCTTTGCCTCGAGCGCATCCAAGTGGGTGTTCATTTGTTGGATAGAACGCTCGACGATCGCAACCGCCGGTTTCAGGCGGCGCAGGCGACTTAGACCGGCGAGCTTCATGGTCAGGAACAAGGCCGGCCGCACCCGTAGTCTGTGAAAAAGAAGACCCACAAGAATACGGTGCAGGGGAATGTCACGGATCATTGCACTGAAGAGTGGCAAGGTCAGGCCCGGAATACAGTTGCCTGCACTTGAGGCCATTCCCGCGATGGGGTCGTCTCCGGTGAGGGAAGCACGATCAACCCAAAGCTGCATTTCAACGACCAGGGACGGGTCTTCGGGAACCAGAGCCTCGGCACCTCGGGTGGCATGATTTGCCGCGTACCGAATTTGTTCATGGGATTCGTAGATGGGGTGTCCACGATGCACCAACACAGGAACGGTGCCTTCGGGGTTCACTGCCAGGAAATGCCGGGAGAGGTTTTCGTAGGAACCGGTTTCGATCAGGTCGATGGGGTGGCTCGCGTAATCGATGTTGAGTTCGGCGAGACAGACGCGAACCTTCTTCGAACAGAGGGAGAACGCATTGTGATAGAGCTCAAAATCCTGCTCAAAGGGAATCCCGAGTTCCTCGTGAAACCCCGACTCGACCGCATGGGTTTTTCGTTTACGACTTTCCCAGAACCAGGCACCAAAGGCCAACGGAAAAGTCAAGGCAAAAGCCAAGGCCAAGAAAAGAAGGATCGATTCAATCATGAGTACGATTTCCCTCCCCGTCCGCGGAGACTTTATGCGCAGTGGCGTTGAGTTGGGCCGCAAAGACCTCTGGATCACTTGTGGGCAGCTTGCAGACCTGATTCTGGCAGACATAGGCCGTCGTTCGCCCCCCCTGGGCGGTCTTGTACCGAAGCAGGGGGACTCTCTTCGCATGGGCATCGCGCTCGGCGCCTTCGTCCACGATAGAAATGACCCGATTGGGGACGAAGGATGTGCGAAGTACATCCACGAGCGCCGTCGAGTCATCTTGCGGACCTTTTACCAGAATGATTTCCTTGGGCGTATCGAGTGCGAAGTCCAGGGCTACAAGGAGTTCCGAAACGCTTGTCGCATTTTTTCGAATCGTTTCGCCCTGGGAAGAGAGGCTCTGGAGCCCAAGAGCTCGGTAGTCCTCGTTGCTCGTCAGAGCGCCCAGCCGCAGCAAGTTCAAGGCCTCTACCGAGTTTCCCGACGGGACGGCGCCATCGCGTACAGGTTTTTCGCGTGTCAGCAGGGTCTCGGCGTCATCGGCCGTTCGGTAGTAGCCGCCCAACGGGTCGGCGTAGTGGGCATCGAGAACGGTTTGAAGAGAGGTGATCTCTTCGAGCCAGCGGGTGTTGGCCGAGGCTTCGTAGAGGTCAAGTAGTCCTGCGATGAAAAAAGCGTAGTCGGCCAGAAAGGCCGGCCCGGCGGATTGTCCGTCCAGCCAAATTCGCTGGAGGCGGCCCTCGACACGCATGCGATCCAGAATGAACTTCGCCGCATTGCGCGCCGCCGTGATGTAGCGCTCCTCGTTCAGTGCAAAGCCCGCCTTTGCGAGGGCCGAGATCATCAGGCCATTCCATTCCACGATGATCTTGTCATCGCGGAGCGGAGGGGCTCGCCTGCTTCGAGCTTCCAGGAGTTGGACTCGAGCCGTCTCGATGTTGGCCTCCAGGGCAGCCGGAGAAATTCCGAGCCGTTTGGCTGATTCCCCAAGGGTCTTCCAAGTTCGCAGCACGCTGCGGCCATCGAGGTCGCCGAGTGGGCTGACGCCATACCAGTGCCGAAACTGACTCCCCAAAATGGGGCCCACGATGGCGTCCACCTCGGCGGGTGTCCAAGTAAAGAAGAAACCCTCTTCCATTTCACCATCGGGGCGCGCACTGTCTGCATCTGTTGCCGAATAGAATGCTCCCCCGGGTGCTTGAAGTTCGCCCAGCACGTAATCGAGAATCGATCGGCTCACCCCAGCGAAGCGTGGGTTTCCGGTTTTCTGCCATCCCTCAAGGTAGGCATTGGCGAGAAGGGCCTGGTCGTAAAGCATCTTCTCGAAATGGGGAACGAGCCAGCGCTCGTCGGTCGAGTAGCGATGGAATCCACCGCCCAAGTGGTCGTGGATTCCGCCCGAAGCCATCGCCTCGAGGGATTTCGAAGCGACGGCCAGGGTCCGTTCGTCGCCGCTGCGTTGGTGCCAGCGCAGGAGAAGAGGTACCGGCAGACTCGACGGGAATTTGACCCGCTGCTGCAACCCTCCCCACTCGTCGTCGGCGATTGTGTTGTAACGATGGACGGTGCTCTTGAGATCAGAAATGCTCGGCGAAAAACTCGCTTCGCCAGCCTTCCCGGAGAGCTGAATTGCCAGTTCCCGAGCGAGAGTCTTCGCGTGAGTCTCAAAGCGTTTGGGGTCCTTGAGGTACTCCGTATGAATGCTTGTCAGAATCTGCGTGAAGCTGGGCCGGCCCCTTTGGCTGGTCGGAGGGAAATAGGTTCCTCCATAAAAGGGAATACGGTCGGGTGTAACCCATACATTGAGAGGCCACCCGCCATTGATCCCCATGGCCTGGACCGCCTGCATGTAGACAGCGTCTATGTCGGGCCTCGCCTCCCGGTCAACTTTAATGGCCACGAAGTTTTCGTTGAGAAATTTTGCCGTCCCAGGGTTGTCAAAAGATTCTTCTTCCATGACGTGGCACCAATGGCATGTCGAGTATCCGATGCTGACAAGTACCGGGATTCCGCGTTTCCGAGCGGCTTCGAATGCAGCATCACCCCATGGATACCAGTTGACGGGGTTGTGGGCGTGTTGCTGGAGGTAGGGGCTTGCTTCAAGGAGGAGGCGATTGGAGTAAATCGGCGATCCGTCGGGATTTAGGTTTCGGGTCCGGGGTTTGTAAGCGGGTCCCTTGTTGGCGAGGGCCTGGGCGAGGCTTTTCTGGAGCGCAGAGGAAAAGTTGGGAGTCCCGGGAGGAGACTGAAACGCGGTGTCGGCCTGAGACCCGAAGCCTGCGCAAGTCACGGCGAGTGCGAGTATCCAGCTCAGGGCTGGCCTGATCCTCGACCCAACACTCCGCCCGTATGGCTGGCAGATATTGTTAGGGGTTGGGGAGGCCATTATGCCGGCGCTGGGATGGGATGAGCCATGAAGTGCCCGAGACTAGCAACAAGAGAGCGGTGAAGGGACCAAGCCAGTCGGAGAAGGGCAATGGCGGCGCCAGGCCCGGATCGGAAATTGTGGTGGACGAAATCGCTCCGGCGACGATGATGCTATTGCCACTTCCCTGGGCGAGAACCCCCAGGGCGTTGAGAATGAGATTCGATTCGATGGCGGCCGCCATCTTCAGGGCCACATCCGCGGCGGTTTCGCCGGCAACTGTGGAAATAGTAATTATCTCGCCCTCCACGACGAATTCCACGGTTCCGCCCTGGGCGACGCCCTGGAAGACGTACGAAGTTTCGACGCGACACGTGCTCGAGCAACCGTCCAAGTCGACCAGGTTGGCGTCGTCACATTGTTCGATGGGAGCGAGGAGTCCATCGCCACATGTCAGGCCGAGGTCAGTAATCACAGTTGACGTGAGATTCCCAGAAACGACAACGCTGTCACCGACCGCATGGGCGAGCACGCCGAGTCCGTTGAGGGTGATATCGGCGCCAATGGCATTGGCCATCTTGAGGGCTACGTCCGAAGGCGTCTCGCCGGCCAGGGTTACGATCGGAATCGTTACTCCATCCACCACGAATTCAACCGTGCCGCCCTGGGCAATCCCTTGAAAAAGGTAGGATTCCTCGATGCGACATGTGCTCGAGCAACCGTCCAGGTCAAGGAGGTTTTCGTCATCGCATTCCTCGCTGAGAGCGACTGCACCATCGGCGCAGAATTCAGAACAATCAATAGGCAGGGTGAAGTCCTCGGTGGCAGTCACGTTGGCTGGATTTTCAGAAACGCTTGCGTTCGCGCCCAGGCCTCTCTTGGCAAAGCCACGCCAGACAAGACAACGGTTGGCCTCGTTGGTTAGATTGGCTTCTGCAGATAAGATGGCATCTCTGGCCTCGATGAACGTAGGGTTGCACGACTGGAGTTTGAGACCATCCATCACCAACTGCAGGGCGAGATTGCCTCCTCCCGATCCCGTATATCCGGCGAAGATGTCCGAATCGAACCCGTATGCGTTGACCAACTGCCAATAGACCTCCCACAAGCTGGCAGCCCAGACCTCACCGGTACCGTGGGGTGCCAAAGCGGTTTCGATATCTGCGAGTGTGGCTGTATTGACCACCATGTCCGTGCTGTAGGGCTGGCTGCGGATACCGCTTCCGCTCTCTGGCTGGCCAAGGGAATAGGTCCCCATGCCCCGGGGATCGGCGCCGATATCGCCTAGTTCGGCCCCCACGAACAGGCTGAAGAAATCGCTCCAGCCCTCGCCCATGGATGCACTCTGGGTTGCGGAAAGGCAACTGGCCTCGGCTGCTCCCCCGGTCAGTCGGTTGGTGACTCCATGCCCGTATTCGTGCACGATGATTCCCGCGTCAAAAGCTCCATCTCGCATGGGAAGCGCGGAGATGGAAGCTCTTAGCGAAGGCAGTTCCGCGCGGAGCATTGCGCCGTGGGTTTGCCCGATGAAGAGAGAAGGAATCGTGATCGAAGGATCGGTGCCACCCATTGTGAGCAGAGAGTCCCCCGCATTGTTGACTATGATCACGCCAATCGCCCCAGCCGCCTGGGCGTTGGCGACCTTGTTGGTAAAATTGCAGTCTCCCCGATCGATCAATGCGATTTTTCCGAGAACGCTCGACGCGTTGAGGAAAGCGGAACATCCGTCCAAAGTACTGGGACCCAAACCGTCTGCAGCATCCAGTGCCTCAACGACATCCTCCTCCAGGGGGATATCAGGGGGTGCCGGCCCAAATTCGGCTGTCGATGCCTGGTAGAATCCCGCTATGGATGGGGGGGATAGGATTTGGAGGCGAACCGGGGCGGAGAACAGAAACATCTCCATGACGCCGGCGAAGCCATCGGGTGGAGAACCGAATTGGGCGTTGTTGAGCCCTCCGCCATCTTGGGCATCGGCAACGACAGGATCTCCTCCCTCGCCGCCTCGGCCGTAGGTATTGAGTTGGAAATTCCCACTCGCTTCATCGAATCCGTAAACGTAGAAGAGATCGTGAGCCACATTGTTCCAATAGAAAAGATTGGTCACCGAGGCTGCCTGGTAGGAAGAGGGCTCGAGATTCGAATCGAAGGGGAAGTCAAAGACCAGTCCCGGCCCGCCGTCCGGGCGGAAGCCCCCGGTGTCGTTGCTGTCTGCGTCTTCCTGGGCATGCACGTTGTTGCCCCTTGTGGAGTCGTGCCAGCCCTGGGGTGAGGGGTGGGGGGATCCAATAATGTTAGGCAGGGAAACAAGGGCGTGGGGTCCGTCATCGGGGCTGAGAATCGGGGCGGGTGCAAACGCGCGATAAGTCTCCCGTGAGATCCAGTCGACCCGTCCGAGCAAGTCCCCGTTTTCGGCGTCGATCTGTAGATTCCACCAGTGGCGACCGTCTAGAGTTCGAATGACCAGGTCCCATGCCAGGCGCAGTTTCGTCGATCGGCGATGTGAGTTCGACAATACCGTCCGGTCCAAAAGCGGTTGGTAAACGAGCTTCGCTGGAATCGAGTTCCGGGAAAGATTCCCCCCGCTGAGATTGGTTTTAAGTTGGGGTCCCGGGGTTTGCGCCAGAATCGAAATTTTTTCGGGGACTGGAAGTCCAAGCTGAAGAGCCGCAGAAGCGAGGGCTTCGAGGACGCTCAAGTCGGGCTCACGGCGATTGATTTTCAATCGAGCGCGAGGAACGAAGTCATTCCAGCGCCCGAAGACCGCACCATTTCGATCGACGGCCAGGCCCATGTTTGCGCCGTTGATGACGATTCCGCCCACGCGCTGTCGCAGATTCGTATGGGTTGTCGAGTTGTGCTCCGAATCGTGATCTCGGCGCTCCATGTCCTCGACATCTTGAAATTCCAGGCCCAACTTCAGGTGATGGCGCCGTACATGGTCACGCGCAATGTCAGCCCGCTTGCCTCGATTCGTCTCGCCGGAACGCTCCCTCTTTTCAGCAGCAGAGGATCCAGGCAGCCCAAGGAACAACACGCTGATGAGCAGGAGGAGAAAAGTCCAACCACGCCCTGCATCATGCGGCCATCGGCCCAGCGAAAGCGGGCCGGGTTCTGAAAGTCGAGCACTGCGCAAGTCGGCCTTGTTCCCTTCGTGCTGACAGACCGGCATCTCAGATGCTCTACCGGTCGTCGCCATTCTGTCACTGCTCGTATTCTACGCAGAAACCCTCCCCAGTTGGCAGAAAGTTTCCTAGGAATTCTTGGACGAGTCCATGCCCGGTAGGCGAAGAAGCACCTCAGCTTCTCATCGGAAATTATCGGCTGAAGAAGGAGTTCTGCGTCCCGAAATTCCCCGAAAATTTCAAAAACCAACGCTCCAATTGCGCGGATGTTGCCTCCGCGCCAGGGGGGGGGGAGAGTTCCTCAATGCACACACCAAGCGCTGCATACGCGCTGCCGGCCTCGGCAGAATGGCGAGACCACGAGGAAGTAGAAGCCGGGGTTCCCCGGGCAACCCCGCGGCCAAGTCAATCAAAGGGCGGTTAGGGAGCCAGCGGGATCGAGAAGGATGGCGTTCTTGAGTTTTTCTACGCTGATCGGCTTCAGGAGTATTTGGTCGATGGATGCGAGCTCTGAGGTATTTCCGAGCCCTCCCTCGAATGCAGTGAGCAGGAAGATGCGAATTTTCGGGCATATAGAGCGCACCCGGCGGGCGAATTCTAGGCCGGATATTTCGGGCATTCGAAGATCGGTGATCACAATGTCGAATTGTCCAGCCTCCAATTCGGCGAGGGTCTCAAGAGGGCGTGAGCTGATCTGTGGGCTTAGTCCCATGTGACGAAGTAGTGCGGCATGGGCATCCAAAACGAGCTCGTCGTCGTCGACCAACAGGATGCGCAGATCGGCGCTTACTACTTTCTTCGAACTTGAAAGCGCATTTTTATGAGCCTTCGGCGTTTCACGGGGAAGCAAGAGGCGAACCGACGTACCCATTCCCGGTGTGCTTTCTATCTCGACGCGACCGAAGTGGATCAGGGCAGCGTTGTTGACCATGGCAAGTCCGAGCCCTGTCCCTCGCTTTAACTTTGTCGAGAAAAACGGCCTTTGGCAGGCTTCCAGGGTTTTGGCTGACATGCCGGTTCCGTTGTCCGTAACAGCCACGACTACGTACTTTCCCTCAATCGAAGTCGAGACGCGAATTTCCCCTCCCTCTGGTAAGGCATCGACGGAATTGAAGAGGAGATTGATCAAGGCTTGCCGAATTTCGGCAGTGCTCCCCATTATCGTCGCGGCGGATCCGAGTTCGCACACGACACTGATCTGACGCGGTACGAAATCGTCTTGAACCTTCCAACGAGGCTCTGCCATGGCAACGGCGTCCTCGACCACTTCATCAATCTCAATGGCTTCCGATTCGTGCGTGCCATCGGTCTTTCGATTGAAGGCTCGGAGCCGTTCGATCACCCGCGACGCATCCTCCGCCGCAGTCTTGATAATGGCCAATAACTCGTTTCGCTCATCCATCTCAATGCTGGGATCATCGATCAATATGGAAGAGTACGAGATGATCGGAACGAGAATATTATTGAAGTCGTGCGAAATTCCGCTCACCATCTCACCGAGAGCAGTCAAGCGTTCCTTTTCGATCAACGCTTTTTGGGTCCTTCCTAAATCCTTCATACTCTTCGCAAGATCGGTATTGCTTACCTTGAGCGAATCCTGGGTCTTCATGTGCTCTGCAACCTGACCGGCCAACTCCGCAGTTCGCACCTCGACGGTTTCCTCGAGGGAAACGATCAAGGCGTGGATACTACCGGCAATCTCTTGGAACTCGCGCGGCCCCGATTTCTTTTGGAGTACGGGTATCGCAGCTCCGATTTGATACTTCGATATGTCTGATATAGCGTCAACGGGTCCCGCAATGCGTCGCGTCGACCAGACAACCAGCATGAAAAGAAGTGTTCCGTAGGCGATCAGACTTGCGCTCTGGGTTGTCTTTTGAAGCCGGGTTTGCGTGATCAGAGCCTGACTCTCGCGTTTGAATTCTCCTTCTGCGAGTTGGACCAGAGAAGCTAGTTCAGCGACTACCCGGGAAAGGTGCTCCTCTGCTTGCTGGGTATTCTCTCCGGAGGCTTCTCCCGGCGATCCCTGAATGGCACCCCTCAGGACAGACTGCACCTTTTTAAGGTTTGCCTTGCTGTTGGGTATGGCCTGGGGAGCCATTGCCAACCGAGGAAGCTCAGCGAGCGCCTGGTCCAGCTGTTTGAGCTGCAGCAGGGCATCTTCTCCCAAGTAGGTGATGCCACTGAATACCACGAGGTCATAAGTGACAAGGAAACGACTCAACGAAGACGAAACGTGTCTGAGCTTTTCCAGGGTAATGGAATTGGTGCCAGCTGCCTGGTACTGGGCTTCCAGGCTCGCATGCCAGCGATGGTTGGCAAAGGTGAGAGTGGCTCCTCCGATGGCCACTGAGAAGAGCAGTAAAAAGAGGTGAGTGCGAAGGCTCATTGCTTGCTCGAGCTTTCGGACTCGAATCTCTCTTGTTTGGGAGAGCGGTGCAGCCTGGGCCTTTTGCGGCCGTCAAAAGCCTGCATCTCAGGTGGGGTCACTGTTTTCCCGCAATCTCGCGAGGCTCGAGTTCCACACGGTCTCAGTCGCCAAAATGGTTTTGAGGGCCGATTGAATGACGCTGACCACGGTGTCGTGGGCGTCAGCGGGAATGTCGAGAAGTGCCGGGTTGATGGATGTGCCTTTTTCATCCAGCATCGATTTGAGTTCAGAAAAACCTTTCCCAACGAGCGCTTGCTGAAAAGCCTCGGATTCAATGTACGCACGTGAGCGATCCCGTGACCGCTGGAAGTGCATTTCAACGATTCGAAGCTCGGGATCAAAAGTCCAAGCGATTTCGGTCAATCCCCAGCGACCACGTTCTGTGCGTACGTGAACAATGCCAACCAACACTTCGTTCTCGTCAAAGGCCGCATAGAGGGTATGGGTTCCCAGTTCGTTCTCGTGGATCGTAAAGGGCAAAGCTTCCAGAATCGCGTCCCTGTCTTTGGCCTGGACCCTCCGCACGATCGAACGATAGTGGTCGAAGTCCGGCAGGGAAGTTTGAATGGCGTTGACCGGGTCTCTGAGCGAACAGTAGGCCTGGCCCAGGGCGACATGGGGTAGGGCGAGGAGAAGAAAGACTGTCAAGTGCAGAAATTTCATGAAGGCGATTTCCTTTCCGGCTTAAAAGAACCGATATCGAAGCTGGGCACGAATGCGATCGGGTTTCCCGGTACTCGTCATCTCGTGCCGGTAGTCGGCTGAGATCCAATAGTGAGTGCCGAGCGCAAGCTGGGAGCCCAGGGTCAGATAGGACACTTTCTCCCAGGGAAGGCTGTCGGGTGCTGAACCTTCACGATTCATCATGATATCGCCCTGGGCGTAGAGCAGGAGGGTGTCCATGGAAGAACGCCAGGACAGGTCGAGAAAACCGTTGACTATGTCCTTGCTGTGTCCATCTCTGCCGATCGAAATTTCGCCAAGAACATCGAGAACTCCACCCGTCCATCTCCAGTCGACGCCGAGCCGGGTCCGATCCGTGATTTTACCGTTCTTCAGAATTTTTCCGTGGAGACCGGAGATTCCCATTGTGAGGGGTAAGTGCTCGGGAGTTCCCGCGCGTCCTGAAATCAGGTAAGGGCCCTGATCGCTGTCGTATTCTAAGCCGGATCCGCGGGTCAGACTGATCTCGTAGTTGAAATTGGTCGAAATTCCGTTGATGCTGGTGCCCCAGTCGACCTTGTGCCCGATATTTGCGCGCGTATCAAACTGGCGCAGGGTTCCTGGCGTACGTGAAGGGAGATTCAGGCCGTAGGGAATTAGTAAATGGCCGACCTTGATATTGAGACCTCCTCGCCCGGTCACGTGATAGTTGAAGTACAGGAGTCGTGTTTTGTAATCCCAATGGTCTCGGTTGGGAGGCGGGTCGCTGTGGTAGTCCACATAGAGTTGGACGAGAAGGGTGCCGATATCCCGATTTTTTGTGCTCACGACCTTGTGAAGATCAATGCCGAAAAATTCCTGGTTGGTATAGCCGGAGTTCTCAGTTGTATTGATGCGGCCAGCGAAGTCCACGGCCCATCTCAAGTTGTCTGTGAGAAAGCTCCAGCGGTTACTGGAATCAATCGATCCGAGGGGCACGTCGAGATCGCCAAATGGATCCGATTTAGATTCGGTTTCCCGGGCTTCGGGCCAGGCCGCGGAATCTGAGCCGAGTGCAGGGAACGAGAGCAGGGCCAGCCCGCAGAGAAGTCCGGCCGAGAGTGTACGGATAGTGGGCAGAGTCAGAGTTCCTTTTTGCGCTCGTGATTCCATTTATTTGGCCGACTCTCCATTCGCAGGGCTCTGGCTATTGGCAGGGCTCTGGCTATTTCGCTTCGGGCTTGGACTGAAGAGTGGGGGACGGGTGGCCTTGGGGTTTTACCTGAAACTGGGCCTTGCATTCTATATTCGTCGTTTAGACGCTCAGAGGTGAGGCCTGGAATACGGATTCCCTCGGAATTCCAGGTCGTTTCCTTCGGTGGTTCCTTTGAGTCGTGCTTTTGAGTAGAAGAACTCGGCGGAGCACGCCGCCGGCCGATCTCTAACGGCCAACGCCGACCATGACCGTGGCCACTATCCCGACCGCGACTCCAAGCTAGGAAGGAAGAAGTTAGGAAGAAAGAAGGTAGGAAGGAACTCAGTGCTTCGAGAGTGAATCGGGGCGACCGA
>LWDU01044230.1_pt1 | contig 30267 bp, 27 predicted proteins | sample 727161 | NCBI WGS metagenome assembly LWDU01 (sample SAMN04566230, study PRJNA314399) | hydrothermal vent metagenome | isolation source: deep sea hydrothermal plume seawater | place: Mexico: Gulf of California, Guaymas Basin | collected 2004-07-11
ATATCAAGCCATCAGCCAGGTTTGCCTGCCTTTGGCAAATATTTCTTGCAACTAGAAGTGCGCGTTGCAAATATTTCTCTTCTTGAGTGGCCTCGAAAGCCATAATGAGTGCTTCGCAGGAGTGCATATTGGCGTTTTGCCCGCGATACTCGGATATACGACTCCAGTCGGCACTGATCTCGTCGCAATACAAACCATCGTCCTCAGACCAAAAATATTTTTCCATCAGATTGAAGGTTTCATCGATATATTTTTTAGCCTCGGAAAGGCCTGCTTTATAGGCGGTTGAGTAAGCCAATAGTACGAACGCTAAGCCATAGCAATAATTGGTCGAGTCTTGAGCTGTTTTATTATTCAAAATCCATGCATAACCTCCAGTTTTGCTATTAAGGTGGAACTGGCGTAGATACTTAATGCCATGTTGAGCGACATCCAAATACTCGCTATTGTTGAACTCTTTTGCGGCCATAGCATAGTTAAAGATAAATCTAGTGCTACTAACTAAGTGCCTAGTATTTGAATCATAGACACTGCCGTCATCTCTAAAGTGTTGAAAAAATCCACCAACCTCCGTGTCAACACATCGTGGGTGATAAAAATCCATAACGGAATTAATGTGACCCAATAAAAATTCTTTATCAGTAAATGTAGGAGTCATTTCATAAGATATAAATTTGTTACCAACGTTTTAGCAATTTAAGAGATACGTGCGCTAAGCAAAATGTACTTTTTGCATAAAAACAATACAATAAATGGTATATTAACACTTTTTTATTATATCCTTGTATATGGAAAAACTCGCAATTATTGATGATGATGCTGAGATCCTTAAGCTACTCAATGAGTACCTCACAAAGAGTGGTTTTGAGGTTTACCCTTTCGTTGATGGGGAATCATTCTTGGCAGAAGATAGCAATCAATTTAATTTACTAGTTCTTGATATTGGATTACCTGGCATAGATGGTCTTGAGGTATGCAGAGTATTGCGCCAAGATTCATCCATACCAATAATAATGCTTACCGCTGCGAGTGACGACTTGGATAGAATTCTGGGCCTTGAGTTGGGGGCTGATGATTATGTTAGTAAGCCATTTAACCCTAGAGAGCTTCTTGCTCGAATCAAGGCACTTCTTAGACGCACAAGGTTAGATGAAGAGAAAAGCTTTCCAATAAATATAAACCATAACGCTAGAGAGGTAACCGTTGACGGCAATAAAATAGAACTGACCGGAGCTGAGTTTGATTTGTTGTGTGTTTTAGCTAGCCATACTGGGTCTATACAAAGTAGAGACAGTATCGGGGAATCCTTGCGCGGTAGACGTACTCTGCCTGATGATAGATCAATTGATACGATTGTGAGCCGTTTGCGTCATAAACTTAGTGACCATTTTGAGGGAGAAATAATCAAGAGTGTTCGTGGCAAGGGATACGTTCTACTCTCCAAATAGCTTTCATCAAGCCATTAATCGTGCGTCAATGTGATGTTATGATACACATTGTAACAATTGATACGATAAACTGAATAGGTAAAATATAGCCACATTAAACTATTATTTAGTTAAGCTATATATTTACTTGAAAACAACAAAATAATAATAATTTTGAGCATAAAAAAACTAATATTTAATTGGTTGTTACCACAAACTATAGTGGCCCGCATGGCTACTGGACTATTTATTGGAATATTAATAGCGCAGATATTAGGGACCATGTTGTGGATTGAGCAATTAAAGTCATCAGAAAGAAATCGCCTAGTTGAAGTGTCCCAAACCATGGGATCACGTATCGGCCAAACGGTAGAGTTTTTCGGTAAATTGCCGAAGCAATATAGACACATGGTTCTTGACCAATTACGAGACATGGGAGGGACCAGATTTTTTGTTTCGGTTAATAAAATATATATTGACCTTGAAGAGATTAATGAGACCGAGTTTTCATTGCTAGTTCGTTCAAATTTGCAGGATAGTATTTTTGCTCAAACAGGAGCGATTGAAAATATGGAGATCCAGTTTGTAGATTTTGAGAATCTAAAAATTCTATCTGGCGACAACTTAATGGTTGATTTATCACCAAAATGGAAAAGGTTTGCATTACTCGAACCTGGAGACTCGAGTCCAGTTGCTGTTGTACAATTTCCTATAGAGAGTGAATGGATGTATCTAGCTGCAGTCATACCAGAGGGAAAGGTAATGACCGGTATAGATTGGCTAACAAATGAACGCATTATCAGTCTTATTGCAGTATCTATTACAGTTTTACTGCTTACAATTTTATTTGTAAGGTGGATAGTTTCGCCATACAGGTTATTAGCTAATCAGGCAGACCTGTTAGGTAAAGGTCGTAAGTTGCGGCAATTGCCAGAACAAGGCTCAAAAGAAATGAAAACTACAATAAGAGCATTCAACTCTATGGCTAGGCGTATACAAAAGTTTATCTCCGAAAGGGAGCAGTCCTATGCCGCCATATCACATGACTTAAAGACCCCACTAACAAGAGCAAGACTAAGGGTTGAGGGTTTGGATGATGGGGAAATGAAAGATAACCTTATTGGTGATCTAGAGTACCTCGATACGATGGTAAAGGGTAGCCTACAAGTCATGACAGATGGCACCATTTATGAGAACGAGAAATCCATAAACTTAAGCGATATGCTCAATGTGCTGACCACTAAAGAAAAAATTTCTGGACTACCTATTAGTATAGATATAAAAGATAGCCTAACAATAAAGGGCAGACCGTTGGCAATCGAAAGGCTATTCTCAAACCTTATAAATAACGCCATAACCTATGGAAAGGGTGTTGAAATATTAGCAGAAAGGGTGAATGGTGAAATAATTGTAAAGGTGATGGACCGTGGACCAGGTCTAAGTGATACGGAAAAAGTTAACGTCTTTGAGCCTTACTACCGTTTAGAGCATAGCATAACTAGTAACCATACTGGTTTAGGCTTGAGTATAGCTCGCAACATTGTAAATATCCATGGCGGTGAAATTGAGCTTAAAGATCGCCAGGGAGGCGGTCTTATTGTTGAGGTTAGCTTCCCTTCGTAACATTTATATTAATTTGTAATACTTTGTAATAAAACAAGACCTTTCGACTTTATTGACACCATAAGATGGTACGTGTTGTATCTAATGATGGGTGCAATTAATACAAGAGAGGAAAATATAATGAATAAAAATAAAAAATTTACAGCAATTGCTGCTGCAGCTTTTTTAGCTAGCTCTACTGCAGTAACTGCAGGCGAGGTTGAGGTACTTCATTGGTGGACAAGTGGCGGTGAAGCTGCCAGTGTTAACTACTTAAAAGAAAAATTAAGCGGTGCAGGGGTTAGTTGGACTGACTTTGCTGTTGCTGGCGGTGGTGGTGAAAATGCTATGACAGTGCTGAAGTCTCGCGCTATTTCTGGTAATCCACCTACTGCAGCTCAAATCAAAGGCCCTTCTATTCAGGAGTGGGGTGATCTCGGATTTTTAGCTGACATTGATTCAGTTGCACAAGAAAACGACTGGGACAACTTGTTACCTAGTGTTGTGTCTGATGTTATGAAGCATAACGGTAAATATGTTGCGGCACCTGTAAATGTGCACCGTGTTAACTGGTTATGGTCTAACCCAGAGGTGTTCCGTAAGTCTGGAGCAACAATTCCAACAACTTGGGATGACTTTATGGTGCAAGCCAAAAAGATCCAAGATGCAGGGTACATTGCACTAGCTCATGGTGGACAGGCTTGGCAAGATGCTACAGTGTTTGAGGCTGTTGTTCTTGGTGTTGGTGGCCCGGACTACTATCAGAAAGCTTTCGTTGAGACTGATATAGCTGCTCTAGAGAGTGACACAACTACAGCTGTCTTTGAAACTTTCGGGAATCTTCGTCAGTTCATAGACTCTAACTCACCTGGGCGTGATTGGAATGTAGCTACCTCTATGGTAATTAATGGAGAGGCTGCGATGCAGATCATGGGTGATTGGGCTAAGGGCGAATTCAAGGTTGCAGGTAAGAGTGTAGGTACAGACTACACATGTACTGCAGCACCGGGAACTTCTGGTAGCTTTACATTCAATGTAGACTCTTTCGCTTTCTTTAGTCAATCTGACTCAAACAATCAGCAAGCTCAAAAGGTTATGGCTAAAGAGATACTTGGTTCTGACTTCCAAGAAGTATTTAACCTTAACAAGGGCTCTATTCCTGCACGCTTAGGCATGTCAAGAGACAAGTTTGATTCTTGCGCACATGACTCTATGGATGCGTTCGTTGCGAGCTCTCAGACTGGCGGTTTAGTTCCAAGTTTTGCTCACGGTATGGCTGTATCTTCAGCAGTATCTGGAGCAATATACGATGCCGTTACAAACTTCTTCAATTCAGACCAAAGTGCTGAAGAGGGTGCGAAACAATTGGTTAGCGCTGTTAAGGCTGCCAAATAGTTTTTGCTTATAATATAGTCATTGACGATTTCTCTCCTTCAGCGTCATTGTTTATATTTAAGGAGCTCCCATAAACACAAATGGGAGCTTCTTTTTTTTTAAAAAAGTTATAAATAAGTATAGATAAATTAAATATCATTGCTATACAGATACCTGATATATTTGTCATTATTTATGTCTTTTTAAACAAAATAATTTAATACATAGAGGAACAACACTGTGCTCAATTTTTTAGAAAAACATCTTCCAAAAATTGTTATTGCACCAACAACACTAGCAATGATAGTGTGTATGTATGGATTCATTCTATGGACAGGTCTATTGTCTTTCACAAAAAGTCGTATGATGCCTCAGTGGGAGTATGTCGGCTTTGAACAGTATATACGTCTATTTGAAAACCCTAGGTGGCATGTAGCGCTTGATAATTTGGCGGTGTTTTTAATTTTATTTATTGCCATATCTTTGGCTTTAGGTCTACTATTGGCAATATTTCTTGATCAAAAAATACGAAATGAGGGGGTAATCAGAACTATTTATTTGTACCCAATGGCCATCTCATTTATTGTTACCGGAACTGCATGGAAGTGGATACTGAATCCAGGCCTTGGAATTGAAAAAATCTTCCGTGATATGGGTTTTTTGGATTTTGAATTTAGATGGCTGGTTGAGCAAGATATGGCAATTTACACTATAGTTATAGCCGCTGTTTGGCAATCAAGTGGATTTGTGATGGCTATGTTTTTAGCTGGATTGCGTGGGGTAGACGATAACTTAGTTAAGGCCGCCAAGATTGATGGTGCCTCAACATTCAGATCGTACTGGCATGTTATCTTGCCAATAATGCGACCGGTATTCTTTAGTGCCGTTGTAATTCTTACTCATATTGCTATTAAGAGCTTTGACTTGGTACAAGCACTGACAGGTGGTGGACCAGGTTACTCATCTGATTTGCCGGCTAACTTTATGTACACGTTTGCCTTTAATAGGGCACAGATGGGGCTCGGTGCTGCCAGTGCTATGGTTATGTTGTTCGGAGTTTTGGCCGTACTTATTCCTTATTTATATTCTGAGTTACGGGAGCGAGAAACATGATTGCTGATAAATTTTCAAGTATTAATTTTGGTCGTATATTGATCTACTCAATACTAATCTTCTTTGCCTTCATCTATCTGGCTCCACTTTATGTGATGTTTTCTACATCACTAAAGGATATTGAAGAGATCCGTAGTGGAAACCTGCTTGCTCTACCTAATGACCCAACACTTTATGCCTGGGCAAAGGCATGGTCCTCGGCATGCACTGGCAGTGAATGTAAGGGACTTGCGCCATTCTTCTGGAACAGTGTAAAGATAGTCTTTCCTGCGGTAATAATTTCAACCATTATCGGCGCATTCAACGGCTATGTACTATCCAAATGGAAGTTTAAGGGTAGCGAGCTATTTTTCGGGGCGCTTTTGTTTGGTTGCTTTATTCCTTTCCAAGTAATACTTCTACCGATGGCAATATTGCTATCAAAATTAGGGCTCTCAAATACCGTGTCAGGATTAGTTTTAGTGCATGTTATATACGGGGTTGCCTTTACAACCTTATTTTTTCGTAACTACTATATAGGCATATCGACAGAGCTAGTTCGTGCCGCTAGGTTAGATGGAGCTGGTTTTTTCGATATTTTTCGACATATATTCTTACCAATATCAACTCCAATATTTGTGGTAACTATTATTTGGCAGTTTACTCAGATATGGAACGATTTCTTGTTTGGTGTTGTTTACTCTGGTGCCGGAACACAGCCAATAACTGTTGCTTTAAATAACTTGGTCAATACCTCTGTTGGAGGTAAAGAGTACAACGTAGACATGGCTGCAGCAATCATCGCAGCATTACCAACACTTATAGTATATGTTTTTGCAGGGAAATATTTTGTTCGCGGTTTGACTGCAGGAGCCGTCAAGGGCTAATAACTTAACACATTAAATAAATTATACAAATGGATAACGATATGGGACACATACAACTCAATAATGTTTGCAAATCTTTCGGCACAACTGAGGTGTTGAAGAATATTAATCTAGACATTCAGGACGGTGAATTATTAATTCTAATCGGCCCATCTGGGTGCGGAAAGTCAACCCTTATGAACCTCATTGCTGGCCTTGAAGAGATCACCAGCGGTAACATAGTAATCTCTGGTAGTGATGTTTCTGATAAGTCACCAAAAGACAGGGACATAGCTATGGTTTTCCAGTCCTACGCACTCTACCCAACAATGAATGTGGCAAGAAACATAAGTTTCGGCTTGGAGATGCGCAAGGTCCCAAAGGATGAACAAGAAAATACCGTGAACAGGGTTGCCGAGATGTTACAAATTGACCATCTCCTGGACCGCAAGCCTGGGCAACTCTCAGGAGGACAAAGACAAAGAGTTGCCATGGGCAGAGCTTTGGCTAGGTCACCCAAAGCGTTCTTGTTTGATGAACCATTATCTAACCTGGATGCAAAACTAAGAGTTGAAATGAGGACCGAGATCAAGAAGCTTCATCATCGACTAGGCACAACCATAGTATATGTTACACATGACCAGGTAGAAGCAATGACACTGGCAACCAGAATTGCTGTTTTGAAGGACGGAGTTATACAGCAGCTAGGTACTCCTTATGAAATTTATAACGACCCAGCTAATCACTTTGTTGCAGACTTTATGGGTTCACCAGGAATGAACTTTGTTGAGTGCGTTGTATTTGAAGATAAACTAATAATAGAGAGTGGTTCTCAGAACTACCAACTAGCAATACCATGTTCAGACGCAGTAAAGAGATCTAATTTGGAGAGTGTGATACTAGGCATTAGGCCAGAGATGCTAACCGATCCAAAGCCACATGAAAATAACCCATACGTTCATGAAGTTGAATTTAATGTTGAAGTTATAGAGCCTATGGGTGCAGACACTATAGCTATAGGAAAATGGAACGGTGTCGAGGTACAGGGAAGGCTAAGCCCAGAGTCTGGTGAGACTGCGGCTAAAGGTTTCAGGTTACAGGTCGACACAAGTAAGGCTATAGCTTTCGACCCTCGGACTGGGCAAAGGGTTCGCTGATGATTCTGTTGTATAAGGTATAACTAGTTAGAATGTTTGAATCATAGTTTATTCTTGGTCTTGATAAGGTCTATAAGATTAAGAGATTTCAAACAGTACCAAAGTTACTGCTTAATTTTTTTATACAGGTAGAGTAATATTGTATAAGTTTCCTAAAGATTCAAAACTAAACGACCAAGAATTTATTTTTGGTGTTGCCACTGCATCTTATCAAATCGAAGGTGCTACAAATGTTGATGATCGTTGTCCGTCAATTTGGGATACCTTCTGTGCTAAGCCTGGGGCGGTATACAAGCAACACAACGGTGATGTAGCATGTCTACATTATCACCTCTACCAGCAAGATGTAAATTTAATTGCAAATTTAGGTATGGACGCTTATCGACTTTCGATAGCGTGGCCACGCATCATTAAACCTGATGGCAGTATTAACCAAAAGGGTTTAGATTTTTATGACCGAGTCATTAGTGCACTTGAAGAGAAAAATTTAACCATAATGGTTACACTCTATCATTGGGACTTGCCGCAGTATCTTGATGATGATGGTGGCTGGTTGAATAGAGAAACTGCATATAAATTTGCTGAATATGCTGAAGTTTTTAGTGCATATTTTGGTGACAGGATTGATTTTTATGCTACCCTTAATGAGCCATGGTGTAGTGCGTTTCATGGATACCGTGACGGCAAGCATGCTCCAGGCATTGCAGACGATAGGTCAGCCTTTCAGGCTTGCCATAACTTATTACTTGCACATGGCCTAGCTATGCCTATATTAAGAAAAAATGCTCCAAATTCCAAGCACGGAATTGTCTTTAACTTTACCCCAAATTACCCGGCAAATGATTCCGCCAAAGACGTAACTAGTTTTGCTGATGATGAGCATACTCATTGGTTTATTAAGCCCATCATGGATGGCGAATATCCCAAAACAGTGTATCAGCACTATATCGATGTTATGCCAGTTATAGGTGATGACGATATGGGTATTATTAGTACTGGAATTGACTTTTTAGGAGTTAATTATTACACTCGAAGTGTTATTGATAGGGATGGGCCATATCCAAACTATAAGCAAGTAAACTTGAGTGATGTTGAGCGTACCCATATTGGTTGGGAGGTTTATCAGGATGGTTTATTGAAGCTATTGACAGATCTCAATCAAGCCTACAAGTTACCTCCTGTCTATATCACTGAAAATGGTGCTGCTGCTGACGACCATTTGGTAGATGGTGCTATTGATGACGAGCAGCGCTATCGATATTACCAGAAACATTTGTCTTCTGTCGATAAAGCTATTCGAAAGGGTGTCGATGTTAGGGGCTATTTTGCCTGGAGCTTTATGGATAATTTTGAGTGGTCCGAGGGCTATAAGATGCGTTTTGGTATTGTCTATGTTGACTATAAAACCCAGAAAAGAATACCCAAACGTAGTGCGTTAATGTTTAAAGAGTTCTTAAATTCACGACAATAATGTAAGGTTAATTAAGTAGTATATTTGTATTAAAACTAAAGAGAAAATATTTTTGGAAACATTTCCAATTTCTGTATAAGGTAATTCTTATCACTTATTAATAATTTAAATTTGCTCTACAATACGAGTGATAAAATATAATATTTTATATTAAATACTCATTATTATCCATGTAATATCAATGTGTTATAGTAATTAAATACATATTAATGTTATTAACACTAAATATATTTGACATCTTATATATATTAATTATATAATTGGATACGGTTCCAAAAACTTTCAATGTGACGAATTCACATTTACTTTGTGATACGGTCGTTTTGTTTATTGTGGTGCCATTGTTTGTTTTATTGAGATGACTGCTTTGTGCAATCTAAAATTAAAACACTAAGATTAAGATAACTATAAAAGAGGAGATTGTTATGAAAAAAATTAATTCATTGGCATGTATGGTTGCTGCGCTTTTAACTGCAGGAACTGTACAAGCTGGTAATGTAAGTCTGTTTGGTCCATGGCTTGGTCCAGACCAGGAGAATGTGGAGGCCGTGCTTGATGGATACGCCAAGTCAACCGGGAACACATATTCGTATGTAGGTTCTGATAGCTTTGAGCAACAGGTTAGAATAGATTCAGAGGCTGGATCTGCTGCCAATGTGTCCATTTTTCCGCAACCCGGATTGGCTGCTGATTTTGCTAAATTGGGTTTCTTGACTCCATTGGCTTCTGGAACTGGAGATTGGATACGTGATAACTATGCTGCTGGTCAATCTTGGGTAGACCTTGGTACATATGCTGGCCCAGGTGGGCAAGATAACCTGTACGGTTTTTTCTATAAGGTAGATGTAAAGTCATTGGTTTGGTATAACCCAGAAAACTTTGAAGATGCTGGTTATTCTGTACCTGGCACAATGGAAGAGCTCAAAGCTCTGAATGATAAGATAGTAGCAGACGGTAGTACACCATGGTGTATCGGTTTAGGATCTGGTGGTGCAACAGGTTGGCCAGCTACTGACTGGGTAGAGGACTTGATGTTACGTACTCAACCACCTGCTGTTTATGACCACTGGGTATCCAACGAGATGAAGTTCAATGACCCACGTGTTGTTGCAGCTATCGAAGAGTTCGGCGCATTTGCACGTAACGAAGCGTATGTTGCTGGAGGTTCTGGCGCAGTTTCTACTACCGACTTCCGTGACAGCCCTAAGGGCTTGTTTAGTTCTCCTGCTCAGTGCTACATGCACCGTCAAGCTTCCTTTATCCCAGCCTTCTTCCCAGAAGGAACTGTTGTGGGTGAAGATGCAGATTTCTTCTACTTCCCTGCATATGCAAACAAAGATCTAGGTTCACCAGTGTTAGGTGCTGGTACTGTTTTTGTTATTACCAACGATTCGCCTGATGCACATGGGTTAATTGAATATCTACAATCTACCGAAGCACATGAGATTTGGATGGCACGTAAGGGATTCCTTACACCTCATAAGGGCGTGGATACTTCTGTATTCTCTGACCCTACACTGAAGAAGATGAACGATATTCTTCTAGGTGCTACAACATTCCGTTTCGATGGATCTGACCTGATGCCTGGTGGTGTTGGAGCTGGATCTTTCTGGACTGGCATGGTTGATTATGCTGACGGTAAATCCGCTCAATCTGTAGCTGATGCAATCCAAGCATCATGGGATGCGTTAAAGTAACAGCCAATTAGCACTACTTTCTACAGAGTGCTGACTTTAAACCCTGGACATGTTAGAGTGTCTAGGGTTTAATTATTTATTAATATTTTTTTATTTAGAGGTTGGCCATGCATCCTGCTCTTCAGGGGTTATTGACGATTACCAGTGTAGTAGCTGTTTGTTTGAGTTACTATTACCTTTCTAACTGGTTTTTGGATAATGTATTTTTACCTGCACGAGGCAAGTACTCAAATCGCAACATCAATTTAGCTAACCAGATACGTCCTTGGTTATTCATGTTCCCAGCATTACTAATTCTTTTGGTGTATCTAGCGTACCCAGTATTGGAGACCCTGCGCTTGTCTCTAACTGAGCGTCACGCCTATGGAGATGAATGGGTAGGCCTAGCTAACTATGCGCAAATGATTAAAGACCAAAAGTTTTGGGAGGCAGTGAGCAACAATATGATGTGGTTGGCGATAGTTCCAGCATTGTCCACTGGGTTTGGCTTGTTAGCAGCACATCTAACTGACAGGATTGGTTGGGGTAACGCTGCCAAATCAATAATTTTTATGCCTATGGCTATCTCCTTTGTAGGAGCTGCGGTTATCTGGAAGCTGGTTTATGATGCCCGACCCATTGATCAAGACCAGATTGGTCTTTTAAATGCATTGTATCTATTTTTTGGTGGTGACGCACCACAAACTTGGATTACCAAACCGTTTTGGAATAACCTGCTTTTGATGGTAGTACTTATATGGATTCAAACCGGATTTGCTATGGTAATTCTTTCAGCCGCTCTACGCAATATTCCAGAGGAGACCATTGAAGCAGCAATCCTAGATGGATCTAACCCTTGGCAACTCTTCTTTAGAATAAAAGTGCCACAAATAAAAGGCACTATATTGGTGGTTTGGACCACCATCACTATTACCGTGTTAAAGGTATTTGATATTGTTTTCGCTATGACCAATGGTCACTGGAATACACAGGTTTTGGCGAACTATATGTTCGACAAACTATTTCGTGCTAATGACTGGGGTGTCGGTTCCGCTTCAGTTATGGTTTTGATGCTGCTGGTGACTCCGATACTTGTTTGGAATGTTAATAATGCTCGCAAGGAGAGCCAATAATGGATAGTTATGAATAATTTAGTTGGACATAAATCATCACTTCGTTGGGCTGTACATATTTCGGTAGCCGTGCTAGTTGTTTTGTGGTTAATTCCTACACTAGGATTACTGGTATCGTCCTTTCGTACAGCTGACCAAATATCCACTAGTGGCTGGTGGCAGGCTTTGGTGACTACCGAGCAGAATGTAATCATGCGTACCGCTAAGCCACAAGATCAACAGATTATTGATGGCAAGTATGTTATTGAAGGTATGCTTTTTAGTTCTAAAAAAAGCCCTGAAATTCTGGCATGGGGGGTTTCGTCGATTGCGATAGATGATTATATTCCTGGTGAGACCGCTAAATTGCGTAAGGGGGGTGAAATAAGCCTAAGAGGTGATGGCTACTATCATATGGTAAGTGATAAGCCCTTTAAAGGTAGCCGTGGTACGAGGGTATTTGTAAAGGCATCCATGCCTCCGGAATTTACCTTGGATAATTACCGTAATGTTTTGTTTGATCCTGCTAATGTTTCGGGTATGGCTAAAGCCTTCTTGAGCACCTTAACTGTAGCAATACCAGCAACCATTATTCCAATCCTGATAGCAGCCTTTGCTGCTTATGCATTGGCTTGGATGCAATTTCCAGGCAGAGCTTTACTGGTTGCATTTATAGTTGGTTTGTTAGTAGTTCCCTTACAAATGGCCTTGATTCCATTGCTAAAGCTGCACATGCAAATTGGTATCGGAAAGGGTTTCCTTGGTGTTTGGCTAGCACACACTGGGTTTGGATTGCCGTTAGCTATTTACCTTCTACGTAACTACATGGTCGGATTGCCTAAGGATATTATTGAGAATTCACGAATTGATGGGGCGACCGACTTTCAAATATTTATGAAGATTATTCTGCCCTTAAGTTTCCCTGCTCTTGCTGCCTTTTCTATTTTTCAGTTTCTATGGACTTGGAATGATCTGCTCGTAGCTAAAGTATTCTTGTTTGACTCTTCTGGCCAAACAGTAGTTATGACTGCCAAGCTTGTAGAATTGTTGGGTAGCAAGGGCGGTAACTGGGAAATTTTAGCAACCTCAGCGTTTGTGTCAATTGTTGTGCCACTGATAGTATTTTTTACTTTACAGAAATATCTGGTTCGTGGTCTTTTAACTGGGTCCGTTAAATAAAAGAGTGCCATGCTTAATAAATCATCAATAAACACAAAAAAAACTGGCCCAGTATCCAATGATAAGTGGTGGAAAGGAGGGGTCATATATCAGGTATACCCTCGCAGTTATCAGGACAGCAATGGCGACGGTATTGGAGATTTAGTTGGCATTACTAAGCGCCTATCTTATATAGCATCACTTGGTGTTGACGCTGTCTGGATATCGCCATTCTTTAAATCACCAATGAAGGACTATGGTTACGATGTCAGCGACTATCTTGAAATAGATCCTATGTTCGGAACTATGGATGATTTTGATACTGTGTTGGCTGAGGCTCACAACCTTGGTTTACGTCTTATGATCGATTTAGTTCTTTCACATACCTCTGATAGTCATGCATGGTTTAATGAAAGCCGCAGCGACCATACTAACTCAAAAAATGATTGGTATGTGTGGGCTGACGCCAAACCAGATGGGACACCACCCAATAACTGGTTATCAATATTTGGTGGATCTGCATGGCAGTGGGATAGCCGTAGGGAGCAGTACTATTTACACAACTTTCTCAGCAGCCAACCAGACTTAAATATTCACAACCAGATAGTGCAGGATGAATTATTAGATGTAGTGCGTTTCTGGTTGGACAAAGGTGTCGACGGTTTTCGACTAGACACCATTAATTTCTTCATGCATGACAAGATGTTGCGTGACAACCCGCCCTTACCAGAACAGGAAAGAAATCATAGCATAGCAACGAAAGTTAACCCCTACAACTGGCAGAACCACATATACTCCAAGAATCAACCTGAAAATATAGCCTTTTTGGAGCGTATTCGTGCCCTTACCGATCAATACGAAGGTCGTGCCTGTCTGGGCGAGATTGGTGATGCCCAGAGGGGCATGCAAATCCTGGGCCAGTATACATGCGGCGATAAGCGTATTCATATGTGCTATGCATTTGAGTTTTTGGAATATCGTCCAGCGACAGCAGAGTGGGTAAAGACAGTGTTCGATATGTTGGATACAGAGGCCTCCGATGGTTGGGCGTGCTGGGCTTTTTCCAACCACGATGTTGAGAGGATGGTTTCTCGTTGGAATCTTGGTACTTTAGCTAGGTACACTTATGCGATGTTGTTACATACCGTTCGCGGAAGTGTGTGTATTTATCAGGGCGAAGAGTTGGGATTAGTGGAATCAGATGTGAGTTTTGAAGATTTGAGAGATCCTTATGGTATTGAATTCTGGCCTGAATACAAAGGGCGTGATGGATGCCGTACCCCTATGGTGTGGCAAGCTAATACGGTAAATGCAGGCTTTAGTACAGCAAAAACCTGGCTACCAGTATCTAGCGAACAGTCACAACAGGCTGTTGACATACAGGAGTCTGATGCAGACTCTCTGTTACACTTCTTTCGCAAAGTTATCACTTTTCGTAAAGCTCTACCAGTTCTTCAAACAGGAGCCCAAGTATCTATGGAGGCTAACGGCAACCTTCTAAGTTTTATAAGGGAGGATGATGTGAGTTGCCTGTATTGTGCTTTTAATTTGTCCGACGAGTCCTTGGAATTTTCTTTGCCGTCAGGTAATTGGAAGTGCATCAATCATAATCTTGGTAAACTGTGTTCAAACCCATTAGATAGCAGTAAGCTTGGACCTTGGCAGTTCTGTTTTGCACTAAAAAACACTAACAACACTAACAAATAGTCTTACCTATATGACCCAATTAAAGCTAATCAGCCTAGAAAAATCTTACAACAATGGAACACCAGTTCTCAAGAATGTGAGCCTAGACATCCAGTCCGGAGAGCTTATCGTGTTTGTAGGTCCGTCTGGTTGCGGAAAGTCTACCTTGCTACGCATGATAGCAGGACTTGAACAGATAACTGATGGGACTCTGGAAATTGATGGGCAGTATATGAACGATATGCCGGCGTCTAAGCGCGGTATTGCTATGGTGTTTCAGAGTTATGCCCTTTATCCACACCTTACTGTTCGCGATAATATGTCATTTGCTCTTAAGATTGCTAAGTACAAACAGTCAGATATTGATGCTGCAGTTAGTAAGGCGGCAAAAGCCCTAAAACTTGAAGATTATCTTGATAGGTTACCGAAAGAACTATCCGGTGGTCAGCGTCAGCGAGTTGCTATAGGGCGTGCTATTGTTCGTGATCCTAAGGTGTTTTTGTTTGATGAACCTTTGTCTAATCTTGATGCAGCATTGCGCGTTGAGACTCGTATCGAGATTGCACGTTTGAAAGAGTCAATGCCGGACCGCACCATGATTTATGTGACCCATGACCAGGTTGAAGCTATGACCCTTGCTAGTCGAATTGTTGTTTTGGCTAACAACACTGTAGAACAGGTAGGCACCCCATTAGACCTATATGATAATCCAGATAATGAATTTGTTGCCCAGTTCATTGGCTCCCCTGCGATGAACCTGTTGCCAGGAGAAATTGTAGCTACAGGCAAGCAGACAAAAGTTAAGTTGAGCGATAATTGCGTGGCTGTGTCCAATATAGTTACTAGTGAATCGGACTTAGGAAAACAAGTCAATGTTGGAATCAGACCTGAAGACTTGAGTTTGACCGAAGATGATCATGTACTTGAAGCAGTAGTGGATATAACCGAAGCTCTGGGTGAGTACACCTTGCTTTATTTAAAACACGTCTCTCATGCTGCGAACCTAGTTGCCAAGGTTCCGGGTACTCATAAGTCGTTGCGCAATAAGTTAATTAAATTTATTGCCAAACCTAGTAAGATACATATATTCCATGATGGGATCAGTATGCGCTAAGGTTTTTATGTAGGCTTCTAATATTTGTTAAGCAATATTTTTAACAGACTCCCTTACAATCAATTCTACCGGGAAGTCATAACTAATACTTAAGTCTAATCCGTAGCACTGGTTTAATAAGAATTTAGTGCTAAATAGAGCCATATCGTTAAAGGGAACCCGGACTGTTGTTAAAGGAGGGGAGGTGTAATTAGCGACAACATTGTCATCATAACCAATTACAGATACATCGTTGGGGACACTTAATCCTTCTTTTGACAAGGTGGATATTGCGGCCATAGCTATTGAATCGTTGCCACACAATAACGCGGAAAAGTCACTATTTTGATTTAATAAATTCTTCACCCCTTGTTCACCACATTTAAAGGAGTAATCGCCCTCAATGATATGTTCTGGTTTCATTTCAATGTCATACTCTTTAAGAGCGTCTATCACGCCATTATGTCTTGCGTAACCATCATCTGTTTTTAGGTCACCTGTAATGCAGGCGATTTTTGTATGGCCATTTTTTAATAAGTGTTGTGCGGCGATTTTTCCGGCAGTGTAATGGTCATAATAAAAACATTTGTTTTTTATTAGGTCAATTTTGTTATTTAATAAAGCAATATTAGGGAACTGTTTCTCTAGCTGTATTACGTCTTTTGGGTGGAGCCCAAAGCCCCATATAAGGATCCCATCACATCCCCTTGAGATTAAACGCTCAAAAGATTGTACTGCTTCATTTGGGTTGTTTGGAGTGCTGACATTCCCATCAATAAGGATGCAATGCTTATTATGTCGGCTTATTTCATGTTCTATGATTTTTAGTGGGGAGTTAGTATCCGCGTCCGCAGTACTATTGAATGCGCCAGAAGATTCAGTTGCCCAAATACCAATAATATCAAATGTTTTTGAGGACAAAGAGCGGGCGGTATAGTTTGGTTTGTAATTTAAGATATTTATGGCATTGTTAACTTTTACTGATGTTTTGTGAGAAACTGAGCCATTACCAGAAACAACTCTGGAAACAGTTCCAATTCCTACACCAGCTAATTTTGCTACATCCTTTATTGTTGCCATGACATAATAATATATTTTATATAATCCATACTAGTTTATTATGGTTTATTAGGTTCTAGTTTAAAGTATTTCGTTCTAGTTTAAAGTATTTCATTGCTATTGACATTATACATTAATTAGAGTTAAATTGGAAACGCTTCCAAAATGTTTGTTGAAGATATATGATTTCTTTATCATGGACAAAGTTTGACTATATGTGTGACATATATATAAAGCAAAGGTGCAGTAAAAATGTGTAAATTACCAGAAGTTTCTAAATTAAATAAGCAAGAATTTATTGTCGGTATAACAACTTCATGGTGCCTAATTAATACCCAAAGGCTGATAGCAAAAAATGCAACTTTGTCAGCGTTTGCTTATAGATTTGAAGTATCAGATAGTATATTTTGTAATGATTTGATACACATAGACACAATACCACAGATAAACTATGTTGACTCTGTTGGTGCGGGTACTGCTAAAGTACTGGCTATATTAAAAAGTTATAAGTCTTTGGGATTTATGATTTTGCGTCTTTGTTGAGCGTTGATAAGGATAAGGTTAATAAAATTTATAATTTTGTCTCAATTAACGCTTCTTTGAATTGTACTAAGAATGGCTATGAACTACCCAGCATTAATATGCATAATTAAACGATACATATGATTAACGAAAACCAAAACCGTAGCAGCGCCAATACTAGCCAAGACTTTGTGCTGTTTGGTGCTCTTGGTAACCTGTCACTCAAAAAACTGTTGCCAGCTATGTATCAGTTGGAGTTATCAGGTTTACTTGACAAGTCTTTGGTAATGCATTGTGTTGTGCGCGATGGAGTATCTGCATCTGAACTTAGTTCAAAGATTACAAAGTTCATCAAGCCGCGCCTCCCGAAGGGAACATTCAATGAAGGTGTATGGAGTAACTTCATTGACAGAATCAAGTGCATTAATGTTGACCTAGAGGACCCAAGTCAGTATAAAAAATTAACAAAGGCACTGCACAATAATAATAGCGTTGTTACCTATTATTTTGCCTTGCCTCCCAGACTGTTTGAGGTTGTCTGTGATAATTTGTATAGTGCCGGAATTATCTATAAAAGCAGCAAAATCGTGATCGAGAAGCCTATCGGTAGGGACTACGAGTCATCACAAAAAATAAACGACAAGCTTGCTGATTACTTTGAAGAGGAGCGGATATACAGGATAGACCACTATTTAGGCAAAGAGACCGTACAGAACTTGATTGCACTGCGCTTTGCAAACTCAATACTGTCCAACCTGTGGAACTCTAAGAACATTGAATATGTTGAGATAACTGCCGCAGAAACTATCGGCATTGAGGATCGTTGGGGCTACTATGACGGTGTTGGTCAGATGAGAGATATGCTCCAAAGCCACCTTCTACAGCTTTTGTGTCTTGTTGCAATGGAGCCACCAAACCATCTAAATTCATTAAATGTAAGGTATGAAAAAGAGCAGGTACTGAAGGCTCTAGAGCCGATAACCGATAATATAATTAGGGCCCAATATGTAGACGGTGAAGTGTCAGGTAAGTCTGTGCCTGGGTATCTAAATGAGGAGGGCGGGAGCGCCCAAAGTGATACCGAAACTTATATCTGTATGCGCGCAGAGATTTCTAACTGGAGATGGTCAGGGACACCATTTTATTTACGTACAGGAAAACGATTAGCCAACAAGGTTACCGAGATCGTTATCCACTTTAAGCCAGACCAGCACTTTATCTTCGATAAAGACCAAAAGGGCCTGTCAGGCAACAGCTTGATAATTAGGCTACAGCCAACCGAAGGCATATCTATTGACATCTTAACAAAAGATCAAGGCATTGAGAAAGGTATGAGGCTTAGGAAAGACCCGCTTAACCTTGACTTTGTTGAATCTCAAAAGGTGTCAAGAATCCCAGATGCATATGAAAAGCTTATCCTAGAGATGCTAAATTCAGAGCAAAGACTTTTCGTAAGTAGAAATGAAGTCGAGTTGGCATGGAAGTGGTGCGATAAGGCTATACAGGTTAGTAACCATACTTCGCAACAGTTACACCATTACAGTGCCGGATCTAATGGCCCTGATATAGCCAAAGAGATGATACAAAAATATGGGCACCGGTGGCATGAAGATAGATAGGCCTGAATACTTGCCTGAATGCGTTAGTTGGCATAGCTCTACTAGTGCTGATGGTTTGTCAACTGATTTAAGTGCAGCAATCAATATGATGCTGCAAGATGCTCTAATGAAAGATGGACGTGCCAGTTTGGCGGTTTCTGGCGGAAGTACCCCGAAAACCTTGTTTAATAAATTATCCATGCTGGAGATTGACTGGCCTAGTATAGACATTACATTGGTAGATGATCGGTGGGTTGATGAAACACACAATGACAGTAATGAGTTATTAGTGAGGCGTTTTTTGCTTAAAGGTAATGCTGCAGATGCTTCCTTCGTTGCCCTAAAAAATTCTTCAAAAAGGGCACGAGAAGGGCAACAAATATGTGAAGAGTCTCTAAGCCAGGTAAAGCAACCACTAGACGTTGTGGTTTTGGGTCTGGGGGCTGACGGGCATACGGCTTCACTTTTCCCTTGCAGTGAGGAGTTAGCTATGGCTATGGATATAAACAACACAAACAAATGTATAGCAACGAACCCTACGAATGCCCCTCACGAGCGTATAACCTTAACTAGGTCCGCAATAAGTCGTTCTGACAACATAATTCTTCATATTGTTGGCCACAAAAAGCTAGACACACTGGAACAGGCTATAAAAACTAAGGATTCAGTAAAAATGCCAATCTATGCTTTCCTGCAAGAGCCGATAAGTATATATTGGAGTTCATAGGTAACTTAACTAGAGAGGAAACGAGATGAGTAAATGCAATTTAATTGGAGACATAGGAGCAACCAATGCAAGGTTTGCTATTGTCGATGATGGCGAATACAAGTTACAGAATATTCGTTACCTTCCGTGTACCGAATATAGTGCAATGCAGGACGCTATAGAAAAATATTTGAGTGAGTTTTCAGGAATTGAGATAGCCACTGCATGCTTCGCTATAGCAGGCGCTTCACACACAGAAACATTCAAACTAGCGAATAATGATTGGAAAATAAACAAGGGCGACGTTGTTTCGGCGCTAAACAACGTTAATGTTACATGGGTAAATGATTTTACTGCCCAAGCCATAGCCACAACCATGCTGTCTGAGGACGATATCATAGTTATCAACCCAGGCTCAATACAGAATGACAGAGCCAGATTGGCAATTGGGCCAGGCACAGGACTGGGAGTTTGTGGATTAATTCCTGCATCGAATGAATGGGTTCCAGTTATGGGTGAGGGAGGGCACGTTGATTTTGCTCCAAACTCACAGCTACAGTTTGAAATATTGAGTCTACTACAGAAACAGTTTGGACACGTATCAGTGGAACGTGTCTTATCTGGACCAGGCATAGTTAACCTGTATAAATCTCTTGCAATTATTAATGGGCAGCAAAATATATTCGATACTCCTGCTGAAATAACGAATGCTGCTAATGATGCCAAACCTGATCAGCTATGCTTTGACACTTTGCAGTTGTTTTGTCAAATATTCGGATCAGTTGCTGGTAATGCAGCACTTAATGTTGGAGCACTAGGTGGCGTATATATTACCGGTGGAGTTATAAGAAATTTTGTTGATTTGTTTATAAATAGCGGTTTCCAAAAAAGTTTCGAAGATAAGGGCAGGTTGAGTGACTATATGGCTGACATACCTATACACTTATCGGAGGCCAGATATATGGGACTGTTGGGTGCTGCAAAAATACTAAATAAATAAAATATTTGTATGTGTGTATTTAGATTAAGGGAGAATTCATGAAAAATTCAATGGCAGACATTGGCCTAATCGGTCTAGGTGTTATGGGTGAAAATTTAGCCCTAAACATAGAGAGCCGTGGATTCAGAGTGGCCGTTCATAATCGTGACCAAGAGACAATAGACAATTTCATTAATAGCAAAGCAAAGGAAAAAAATATTGCAGGATTCGGAGACATTGCTGAGTTTGTCAATGCAATCGAGAGGCCCAGAAAAATATTAATGATGGTAAAGGCCGGAATAGTTGTAGATAACTTTATTAACAAGATTACCCCTCACTTAGATAAGGGCGACATTGTAATAGATGGAGGAAACTCTAACTACCAAGACACCATAAGAAGGACCAAAGAGCTGGAAGATTGTGGGTACTATTTTATTGGTGCTGGAGTGTCTGGTGGAGAGGAGGGTGCACTTAAGGGCCCATCGATAATGCCAGGGGGATCGAGCGAAGCTTGGCCTGAGATCAGAGATATATTCCAAACAATTTGTGCCAAGGTTGACGGGTCTCCGTGCTGTGAGTGGATAGGAGAGGGCGGCTCTGGACACTTCGTGAAGATGGTACATAACGGCATAGAGTACGGAGATATGCAGTTAATATGCGAGTCCTATCAAATCATGAAAGATGTTCTAGGGATGTCGGCAGATGAAATGCATTCAGTGTTTAAGGACTGGAATGATGGCGAATTGAATAGCTATCTAATAGAAATTACAGCCAATATACTGGCATTTAAGGATACCGATAACACTCCTTTAGTGGACAAAATATTAGATGTGGCTGGGCAAAAAGGTACCGGCAAATGGACTGGAATCGCTGCACTAAACCTTGGATCACCATTAACACTTATAGGGGAGTCGGTCTTTTCGCGTTACCTGTCATCAATAAAACAAGAGAGAGTGGAGGCTGCAAAAGTATTTAAAGGCCCAAAAATAAAATTTGATGGTAACAGGGAAGAGGTACTCAGTGACATTCATGACGCTCTTTATGGGGCAAAAATAGTGTCTTATGCTCAAGGATACACATTACTTGCGGGGGCAGCTAAGGAGTATGGCTGGAACCTAAATTATGGAGGTATTGCCCTTATATGGCGCGGTGGATGTATTATTCGTTCAGTCTTCTTAAATAGAATCAAGGAGGCCTATGACGATGATCCTGCTATAAAAAATCTGCTACTTAGCCCGTACTTTAAAGAGAGCATTGAGAGTTGTCAGGGTGGCTGGAGGAGGGTATCTTCTCTTGCCTTGAGTTATGGAATTCCAGTACCAGCGATCACCTCGTCTTTGTGTTATTTTGATGGCTATCGTTGCGCCGATTTGCCAGCTAATTTGTTACAAGCCCAGAGAGATTATTTTGGCGCACATACCTATGAACGTAATGACAAACCAAGAGGTGAGTTCTTTCATAATGACTGGTTGACTTGAAAATATCCTTTATGGTAGTTAAGATGTAGACCTGTGATAAATTTAGGTTAAGGAATATGTCAAACATTATCAATGAAAATATATGCCCTTTTTGCAAGTCAAGTAACAACTGTATGGCCCATAGTGACAATCCTTGCTGGTGTATTGAAGCGAATGTGCCGAACGGATTGATTGACTTATTGCCACCCGAGTACAAGGGTAAGGCATGCATATGTAGTACCTGTATAAGCGATTTTAATACCGACTCTGATGTTTTTGTTGAACGTTTATTGCATCTAAAAGGTTGACCCATTGTATCGATGCCTAAGGTATTAACTAAACAACAAATTAAATCTTATAGAGAAGAAGGTTTTGTTTTTCCTATAAGAGTTATGTCTGAGGACGAGGCCTTATCTATCGCACAAAAGATAGAGAATGCTGAGAGCTTATACCCTGAAGAGATTCACTCAGAAAGTAGAAACAATTTACACCTCTCATTTAGGTTTCTTGATGATCTTGCCCATAATGATGTGGTGGTAGGAGCTATGGAGGATCTTTTAGGTCCAGACATTGCCCTATGGGCATCTGTATTGTTCAGTAAGGGCCCTTCATCTGGGCACTATGTGTCATGGCACCAGGACGCTACATATATGGGAATGAACAGTAACGACTTTGCAACCCCATGGATTGCACTCACAGCTAGCACAATAGAGATGGGTTGTATGTCTATGATACCTAGAAGCCATAAGCAAGAAATCCTCTACCACAATGACACTTTCGATAATGACAACATACTAACAAGAGGACAAGAAATCAAGGATGTCGATGATTCTAATGCTATCGATGTCATCCTCAAGCCAGGCGAAATGTCAATTCATTGTGGGACAGTGATTCATGGATCAAGGCCTAACCAGGGCAAACACAGAAGGGTTGGCTTTGCATTGCAGTCATACATGCCTCCTAGCATTAAACAGACATTAGGCGATAATATATGGACACATATCAGTGGCGAGATAAGGCAAGACCATAAAGGTGTCACCCTACAAAGGCCTAGATATGATATGGACCCAGTTACCGTGTCTCAACGTAAAATGGCCGATAAAAATCTTTCCAATATTCTTTACAATGGCTCAAAAGTTAAAAGAAAGTACTAGACCTTTGAAGTACTGAATACAGACTCTTTAATTACCAATATTATTGCACCTATGGCCAATGATACGGCCACTGGGGTAGCAAAAAATTGCATAAATTGAGGTAAAAAATAAGGCAACTTAGAACCAAAATATTCTAGACCATGGAGGAAATACAAATTATGAATGAGGATGCCTCCACCAACCATCAACATAGCAACCATACCGACGCCCCCAAGAACCTTTAATACTATAGGCATACCCTGAATTAATAAGCTACTTAACGATTTCAGTGTTTTGCTGGTTGTGTGTGTTTGCCTTATATAGAATCCTATATCGTCCATCTTTATTATCATGCCAACCAAACCGTAAACAGCTAAAGTAGCAATAACACTAATCAATATCAATACTCCGATCTGGGTTGTTATCGGTTCATCTGCAACAGAGGCAATGGTTATAGCGATAATCTCTATCGACAACACTGCATCAGTCTTTACCGCAGATGACACTGTATTGTCTTCTGCAGCCTTTAAGTCGTCGGTTCCTTCTATAGAGTGCTTAAGTTGCTCGTTGTGGGGCTTGACTATGCCTAACTTCTGGGCAACAGATTCGCTACCCTCGAAGGATAGGTAAGACCCCCCTAACACAAGTATAGGAACCATTAGCCATGGAGCAAAGTAGGTTATTAATATAGCGATCGGGATCATGATGGACTTGTTTATCATTGACCTTTTGGCTATCTTATAGATAACTGGTAGCTCTCTTTTGGCTGCGGTATGGTCGACGTACTGAGGTATTGTGGCCGCATCATCTATAAGTAGGCCTGCAGTTTTTGGTAAAGACTTGGCGGTCTGGCTAGCAATATCGTCCATAGATGAGGCAACCACCTTCATAGCAATTGCCGACATATCATCAGCTAACGCACCAATATATCCTATTAATCCTGACATAATAATTATTTAATAATGTCCATTAATTATAACAATTTTTCATTAAATAATTTATGATAGAATTTCTTACTAATTTGACTACAAAATTAAACAAATGGAAACAAACACTGAAAACAAAGTAGCACAAACAGTAAATATATCAGACATAAGTATGCCATTCTGGTCAATGGTCGTTTTTATGGTTAAGTGGGCGATCGCATCTATACCTGCAATCTTAATACTTATGCTTCTGTTCGCTATCTTTGGTGGACTGATCGGTTCTTTTTAATGCCCCATAAGTGCCACGGATTTTATTTTAGTTTTATTGTTTATTAGTTAAGACCTTTAAAATAAGTTTTTTATTCTATAATTCTATATTCTATATTCTATATTCTATATTCTTATGTGTAGCCTTGTATCGAGAGTGACTAAAAATGATTAAATGGATATTGATTGTGGTGTTGGGCTGGATAGCTTTTGTTTCTTTAGTTCCTCATGTATCTGTACTTAACAATAACTTCACCAGGCTTGAGGCATATGACTGGTGTAGTAATGTAAATAATGTGATATCTTCAGAAAGCTCTGAGTGCTTTAAGTATTGGAGTCCTGTACATCATTGGGGCTAGTCCAGTATTATTTAGTTACCATCAATCATAGGACTTGGTTGATAAGGTTTCCGCCATAGAACGTGGGTATATTAATGAAATACGATAAGAATCTTCGGGGGCAATTGTAGTATGACTCAGTTCACATTTAATACGACCCGCAGTATTCATCAGGAAGTTGGCGGTGCAAATCGGTTTGGAGAACTTGCAAAGCACTACCTTTGGAAATCGGGTGTCAAGCCACGAATAATGCTTGTTACGGATCCTGGTATTGTTTCACTTGGCTTGGAGCAAGGTGTGTTAGCAAGTCTAAAGTTTGTTGGTGCTGAAGTGTTTATATTCAATGAGGTAATGGCTGATCCGCCTCAAGCCACAGTGTTAAATGCGGTTAAGCTGGCAAAGGAATACGGCATTAACGCCGTTGTTGGGTTTGGTGGTGGTAGTTCGATGGATGTAGCTAAATTGGTAGCATTACTTGCGATCTCCAAGCAGGAAATTGAAGAAATTTATGGTATTGGCTTGGCCGAAGGTGAACGCCTGCCCCTGGCTATGATCCCTACCACTGCCGGTACAGGATCTGAAGTCACCACCGTGTCTATAGTCACGACGGGAGAGTTTGAGAAAAAAGGTGTTGTATCACCTTTATTACTCCCTGATTTAGCATTATTGGATGCCGAACTGACTTTGGGGCTTCCGCCTCATATCACAGCAGCCACGGGCGTTGATGCAATGGTTCATGCTATAGAAGCTTTTACATCAAAGAACGCCAATAATAACCCAATTTCCAAAATTCTAGCTAAACAAGCCCTGGAGCTTCTCGGCGCGAACATCAGGGAGGCGGTTTTCAATGGATCGAATATTAAGGCGAGGACCAACATGTTGTTGGGGTCGATGTTAGCAGGTCAGGCTTTCGCCAATTCACCAGTTGGTGCAGTTCATGCACTGGCCTATCCGATTGGCGGATTGTTCCATGTGTCCCACGGCTTGTCCAATGCACTCGTGCTGCCACATGTCTTGCGTTTTAATGCGGATTTATGTGCGAGCCAATACGCCGAGCTTGGTCCTATCATTTTTCCCGAGCTCGCCAGCGTTCATTCACCTCATGATGTCTGTGACTTGTTGATTAATAAGATAGCAAGCCTTTCTTCTGAGCTTGGTCTTGAAACCACTCTGACAGAGGTGGGAATTCAATCGAGTGATCTTGATAATCTGGTGGCAAATGCCATGCGTCAAACCCGCTTACTTGGCAATAATCCGAGAGAGGTATCTGCAGTTGATGCTAGAGATATTTATTCTCATGCCTTGTGAAGGTGGACACACATTATTAAAAGGTATAGCGTCCTCTTTATATAGGCGACACAAATTAATAAGAAATGTTTCTTGCTATCTGATTTAACAATAGTGCCGAACTATTTGAAAATTACAATGAAACTAGAAAATTCTCGTTTGTTACACACAAGGTTATATCAATGGATGATTTGTGGCTTTCAAAAGCTTGAAAATGTTATTACGGAACTGTCGCTAAAAAATAGTGGAAATTAACGTTATTTTTTTATATTACTAAAAGTCACCCCTATTACTGCACTATAATACTTATTTGAATATTGTAACAAATTTCAAATATAAGATGAACAAACAATCACACGGGGGCGCAAGAAAGGGAGCCGGTCGCAAAAAAAATTCAGGAGAGTTTAAAGAGAACACTAAGGTCATAAGGGTGCCAGCAAGCTTAGTAGAATCTGTTAAGTACTCACTAAACGTCTATAAATCCAAACTAAAATCAAACACCAGGGTGCTACTTCCCAAAGAAAATGCAAAAGAGTTACTGGTGCCAATCTTTAGTTCTAGAGTGCAGGCAGGGTTCCCTTCTCCTGCAGATGATCATATGGATGAAACATTGGACCTTAACACACACCTTATACAACACAAAGAGTCCACCTTCTTTGTTAGAGCGCAGGGCGAGTCTATGCTCGGGGTTGGCATTTATCCTGGCGATATATTGATAGTTGACAGGTCAGTTACAGCCAAAAGTGGCAAGATAGTTATTGCAGTAGTGGACAGTGAATTTACTGTTAAAAGGCTACACAAGTACAAAGGAAAAATTACCCTCAAGGCTGAAAACACTGATTTTGATGACATCAACATAAAAGAGGGCAGCGAGCTTATCATTTGGGGGGTCGTAACTTCAGTCATTCATCAGTATGACTAGACACAAAGAGTGCAAGTTCGCACTGGTAGATTGCAACAACTTTTATGCCTCATGTGAGCGCGCTTTTGATCCAAAATTAGAGTTCCAGCCTGTAGTCGTGTTATCTAACAATGATGGATGCATTATTGCGCGCTCTAATGAGGCCAAGGATTTAGGAATCAAGATGGGGGAGCCATACTTTAAGGTCAAGGATTTTATCAAGATGAATGGAGTAGTGGTCAGGTCTTCCAACTACCCTTTGTATGGGGACATGTCTTCTAGGGTAATGAGCATTATTGGCCACTATTCACCTATACAGGAGATATACTCGATTGACGAAAGCTTTTTGGAACTGTCTGGCACTAAACAGGACCTAAATAATCATATGCAATCCCTGAAAAATAAAGTCGTGAGATGGACCGGGATACCTGTATGTGTAGGCATGGGAAGGACCAAGGTTTTATCAAAACTAGCTAACCGTGTTGCTAAAAAATATCCAACACTTGGTGGGGTGTTTGATATAGATTCACTAACAGAGGAGAGGTACCGTAAACTTTTATGTTCCGTAGATGTCGGAGATTTATGGGGCATAGGTAGGCAGAGCGCCAAGAAACTAAACAACATAAATATACATAGCTCATATGATTTTTATAGAGCCGACGTTGGCACCGTAGGGTCCATTTTAGGTGTAAACGGTAAGAGGGTTTATCAGGAACTCAAAGGTAAATCTTGTATCAGCATTGAGAGCATACCGCCCATAAAAAAGCAGATAGTTTCATCTAGGTCATTTGGCTGTGAATTGGTCAGCTATAGTGAGGTAAACCAGGCCCTAACATCGCTCGCTAGGGTGGCTATTAATAAACTTAGATCCAGTGGGCTATCAACAACATCGTTAAGTGTATTTGTCTACACCAATCCACACAAAAGAAATAATAAGTGTGTGCATTTATCTAAAACCATAACAATGAATACGGCAACCAATGATGAGTCCTTGTTGATACCTATGGTATCTAAGGCAATAAAAATGATATATATCCCAATACATAGTTTCTATAAAGGGGGAGTTGTTCTTAGAAATCTCACGAATGGGCATAAGCAGCAAGACTTATATACAAGCATTAATGACACTAAAATACAAAAAGATAATGCCACTAAGTCAGACACAGTTCGATCAATTAACAGTCGCTTTAATGGGTCAATAAAGTATGCCAGCGAGGTTGGAAACGATAGATGGTTGCCTAGGTCAGACTTTAAGTCAAAAAGATACACCACTAACTGGAGTGAACTGCTGCATATCTAAAGTTGTAGTCTAATATATTAAATTTCGCCTAATCTTTGTACAGCCTGCTCGATATTATCCATGCTTGTAGCGAATGACAATCTAATGTAGCCAGGAGATCCGAATGCAGAGCCAGGAACTAGGGCGATATTAAGTTTCTCTAAGCAGTAGGTAGAAAGCTCAATGTCATCTTTAAGTCCTAGCCTGTCAATTAGACCTTGTACTCTTGGGAATGAATAGAAGGCACCATATGATGATGGACACTCAACTCCATCAATTTTGTTTAACTCTTTGACAATAAAGTCATGCCTCTGTTCGAACGCAGATACCATAGTTTGGATAAAGCTTTGGTCGCCATTTAATGCCTCAAGTGCTGCAGCCTGAGCTATAGAGCTGGGGTTGGATGTTGATTGTCCTTGAATTTTTTTCATAGCCTTGATGATGATTTCAGGCCCGGCCGCATAACCAATCCTCCATCCAGTCATGGCGTAAGCTTTGGAGACACCGTTCAGTATCACGGTGCGATCTTTTAGATCGTTGTCAGCCATCACTATGTTTACAAAGTCATCGCTACCCCAGCGAATATGTTCATAAATATCATCGGTAATAATTTGAACGTGTGGGTGACCCCTTAGAACCTGTGCAATACCCAAAAGCTCTTCTTTTGAATACACAGCACCTGTAGGGTTTGATGGGCTATTTAGTACGAATAGTTTAGTTTTGGGGGTGATAGTGTTTTCTAGTTGCTCTGGGCTGATCTTGAAGTTCTGTTCTAAACCTGTCTGTATGATTACTGGAACACCATCTGCCAAAATCACCATGTCTGGATAGCTTACCCAGTAAGGGGCAGGAATTATAACCTCATCTCCACTATTTATTATTGCCTGGCATAGGTTGTAGAATACCTGCTTTCCACCTGAAGAAGCCATCACCTCACTAGAGCTATATTCGAGCTCATTTTCGCGTTTAAATTTGCTAATGATTGCCTGTTTTAATTCTGGAGTACCGTCTACAGCTGTGTATCTTGTTTGGCCATTTTTGATTGCAAAAGATGCCGCCTCTTGGATGTTAACTGGGGTGTCAAAGTCAGGTTCACCAGAACCCATAGGTACTACCTGTATGCCCTTTGATTTTAGTTCGTTAGCCTTAGCTGTTACTTGGAGGGTGGCAGATGGTTTAACTTGTTGTACTCTTTTTGAAAGAAGGCTAGACATAAATTTTTGTATATAAATAGGTTAAAATTAAGGGTTTATTTTAATGAAATACAACTTTTAGTGGGTAGAGAATTTAAACTGGAGTCGCACTTTTCACCAACCGGAGATCAGCCAGAGGCTATCGAAAAATTGGTAAAAGGAATTAATGCCGGCAACAAGTTCCAAACACTAATCGGTGTTACTGGTTCAGGCAAAACATTCACCCTGGCCAATGTCATAAATGAAACAAAAAGGGCAAGCCTGATAATGGCCCCAAACAAGACACTGGCTGCTCAACTTTACAGCGAAATGAAGGAGTTCTTCCCACACAATGCGGTAGAGTACTTCGTTTCTTATTATGACTACTATCAACCAGAGGCCTACGTGCCTGCATCTGACACCTATATAGAAAAAGACTCAAGCATCAATCAACAGATAGAGCAGATGCGACTATCAGCAACCAAAGCCTTATTAGAGCGAGATGATGTAATTATCATTGCCAGTGTATCAGCAATCTATGGTTTGGGTGACCCCGACAGTTACAAGCGCGAAATACTCTCAAGACTATCGCAAATGCAATATACCCGTAACGATGTCACACTTATGCGTGGACATTTCAGAGTTAAGGGTGAAGTAATTGATGTATTCCCGGCTGACTCTGAGGAGCAGGCAGTACGAATTGAAATGTTTGACAATGAGGTAGAGAGGTTGTACTGGTTTGACCCTTTGACAGGAGAAAAGCTAAAGCCCTTGCAACGAATCACTATATACCCACAAACCCACTACGTAACACCTAGGTCTAAGATCATTAATGTTTTGGATGACATCAAGGCAGAACTAAAAACTAGAAGGAAGGAATTGTTGTCTCTCAACAAGCTAGTCGAAGAGCAAAGACTAACCCAAAGAGT
>LWDU01035752.1_pt1 | contig 30228 bp, 42 predicted proteins | sample 727161 | NCBI WGS metagenome assembly LWDU01 (sample SAMN04566230, study PRJNA314399) | hydrothermal vent metagenome | isolation source: deep sea hydrothermal plume seawater | place: Mexico: Gulf of California, Guaymas Basin | collected 2004-07-11
GACATCGCAGACGAAGCAGCAGCAGAAGGTGCATACATTGACCCGAATGAAGCCAACTGGGGAGAAGACTCCACAGTAGTTGGTGGCCGTGGTGTCCCAACTTATTACGGCTCTGCAGAATGGCAAGAGTGAAGTCGCTTTAATAGGAGATGAAAAGAATGCGAAACCTAATTATCAACGAATACACTGTTGGTAGTTCTCTCCTGCTTGTGGGTTTCGGTTTTTTCAGCACACGCTTTGCTGATATTTTATCTTATCAAGTAACAACTGTTCCTTCAATGATTCCAATTGTTGGTGGTGCCTCTGTAACTGTTGGCCGTATTCTTGGTGTTGTTCCTGCAACTCTGGGTCTTGCGGTTCTTATGGGCAAGTTCCGCCGAACACCTGTTCTATCAGGATTAACTAAACTCCCAATCGTAAGCAATGTTTACGATGTTGTGGAAGAAAGAGTTTCTGATGTTGCTGGTGATTTCCGTGACCAAATCTCAACCGCAGCACAACCTGCACCTGAAGTAGTCCCAATGGCTGCTGAAGAAGGTGCTGTTTCTGATGAAGAATATGCTGCCGAAGAATCCCTTATTAGTGCAATGGAAAATGCACCTTCCAAGTCTGGCACTCCTAAACAGCAAGCATGGAGATCCTGTGTTGCTGAATCAAAGGGCAACATGGTAAAAGCCAAAGAACTTTATACCGCCATGGGTTATTAAGGTGATTCTATGTCCATACTAAGTGGACTTGATGTCGTCGACGACTTTGCTGGTGAGTTAGTTCGTGGTGTTGGTGTATTTACTATTTATGCAGGGATGCTTAGTGGTATGTATATAACTATTAATGCTATTCGAGAAATGAATTATAAAAATATTACACTTTATGCTCTTATGACTGGTGGATTATTCTACGGTCTTACTAAACTTAATGAACACCGACGTTACCAACCACTTGGTCCACTGACTGAAATGGGAGTAATTTCGGCAACAAGTTATGAAGATGATTTCGAATATGATGAAGAAAGAGCGGAGTGGGTTTAATGATCAGTAATCCAATGGCTTATTATGATGCAATGGGTTTTACATCTGTTGATTCTTTAGTTTATAGTGCTTCCCTAATTGGTGCTCTCGGTGGAATGGGTGGATTAGTTAAAGGTGTTATGAATAAAGATATGGCAGAAATCGCAACCTTTACAGTTATGTTCATTGGTTGTGGTCTCGGTGCGTGGCAAGGACTTAATATTGCTAATGCCATTAAGCCAATAGAATACTAATATTAATATAGTTGATTAACTATACTTATAGTATGAGTGAAGTTATTAATTGGTTGAAGGCAAAACCTTCAAGAGACAATTTATTCATTTATGTGTTTGGAGGTCGCACAATGAATTGGGAAGATGGCGATGCCGTAGACTCTGCAGCAAAGGGAGTAGGTGCTGATGATGTTATAGCATTGAATTGGGTTGCGAGTGGTAATTCTATAAAATTGGCGGATAAACAGATATGGATGGATACAATTTCCGAAGTATTCGCCCAAAAAGAGTTTAAACCGTATGAGTGGAAGTCTATCACTCACCCTACTGATGATAATGTTGGTATCGATTATTTTAATGATAAAGATGGAGATACATGGTTTGCTATATTTAATTATAACCACGGACGTCTCCCGGAGGCCGATTTAACCAAACAAGATATTAAGGATAAGTTAGATGATGCATTCGGTGAACAAGCATAGTTTTACCCTTACAAAGTGCAATGTGTGTGCAAAGACTTATATAGTCAAAAAACACATTTACTATTAAGCCCGTTTGGGCAGGAAAGATTAATATGTCAATGAGAAGCCAAGTATATGAATGGAGTAACCTTCAGACCAGTAACAATCAGTTGCGACGTCTATCTACCGATCAGCCAGTGCAAGTCACTGCAAACCGTGAATACGATATTTTCACAGGTGGAATTGGAAACAACATTACCAAGCCAGCAGAAACGACCGCCACCCAGTTTATTGTGATTGAAGACATCGCTGCTTCACCAGTTCTAAATGGTGCAGTTCAGATTAGAATCAACACAACTGACTACTTCCAGAACCCCGATGTCACCAACATGGATGGTATCCCGGGATTGGCAAGTCCTTACCCTCGTGGATGCAATTCCACACTGGATCTTGCAGTTCTTACTTCTGCTTCTGTTGGTTCAGAGAACATCTTGAAGTCATTCGACCTTTACCCTGACGTTTACGTCCTACCGGGTCAAACTTTCCAGATTCTTTACACAACCACTATTGGAACCGATTCAACTTCTGCACTATCTACTGAAGTTGTCTCTGCTTTCGTCAAATACACTCTTTATGATGGCCCAGATGCGCTCATCGCCAACAAACTTTTGGAACTTGGTGTCACAATCAACCCAAACAACGTCGATTGGTATAAGCGTTCACTCATCGAACAACAGCAACGCTCTCGTGTTGCCGCAGCAGCCGCTGGAGGTCAGGCTTAATCGGACCCCCCGATTTAAAGACTTTTAATAGGAGATGAAAAATATGTCAATGAGAAGCCAAGTATATGAATGGGATAGCACAGGAATGACCGTCGCAACAACCCTCGGTCAGAGAACATCGATTTTCGTAGGCGGTGTTGGTAACAACATCACAAAGCCTGCTGAGACAACTGCAACTGAGTTCGTAGTGATTGAAGATATCGCTATTACTCCAACTTTGTTCACATGGGCCGGAATTACTGATAATGAAGTAATTCGTGGTCTGGTTCAAGATGGAACTGCAGGAACTGCTGGAATTGCCGGTCCTCGTGCGTATGTTCAAGTGCGTATCAACACCACTGATTACTTCCTCGACCCAGATAACATCCCAAACGATGGAATCCCGGGCGCAGCAAGTCCTTACCCTCGAAGTATCAACTTCCAACCTGCTTTCAACCTTTACCCTGACGTTTACGTCCTACCGGGTCAAGTTTGGGATGCTTTGGTTACCTTCTACAACGCTGGAGCATTCCTTGCTTCAACCTCAGTAGCCAGTGAACTAATGGCATTCGTCAAGTATACTCTTTACGACGGTCCAGATGCACTTATCGCTAACAAGTTGTTGGAGATGGGTATCAGTATCAACCCCGGAAACGTCGATTGGTATAAGCGAAGTCTACTTCAGGCTCAGGCTTAAGCGTAATCCGCTCATACAGAGTGATATTCCCGTCAGGGAGTTAACTGTTTAGCGACAGCGTTAGGTGTTGACCATGCAGATACAAGCCACTTCAACAAATCTTGGAGTAGTTTTAATATCTGTTGGGACCCTTTTAACTATTTATCACGCTGAGAAGTTAGTTGCCGAGAAGTTCAAAGGCAAAAACATACGTTCACACATATCCCTTGCATTAGTTGGACTTGTAACATTCAGTATTGGATGTAACTTAGTTGCTAACGGTATTCACGACAAGTTAGTTAAACATAATCAAAAGAGTTAAGTAAGTGATTCGCTAACAAAAGGTTATGTTTGACATCATCATTCCGATTTATCGGATGGATCCAGAGTTATTACAACGTTGTTTAGATTCTGTCTTTGAACAAAGTCTACCTGACAGTGAGTATGATGTCTGGATTGTTGATGGCACACCCCCGGATGCTGAACAATATCAAGGATGTATGGACGTTATCCAAGATTTTCGATTCCATCCTAAGTTTAATTACTTCCGACAAAGTGGAACTGGGGTCTCTCAAGCCCGTAATGAAGCCGTAACTTTAGGTAAAAACCCCTATGTGGCATGGTTAGATGGTGATGATTATTGGTATCCTCTTCATTTAGAGGAACTCAAGAAATGTATTGAGAATACTACTGACGACCATGTTTTGTGGTGGAATGCTGGTGATGTTACCTTAACCCATGTCTGGTCTAACGGAGAATCTTTTGAGTCTAAAAAGACTTTTAATTGGGTTCCCAATCATACTCTATGGAGTGATAAATACCACGGATTACATTTTCGTTTAGATGCTACTTTATTTCCCAGTAGCGTTGCAGTCCGTCGTTTACGGTTTGAAGAAGTCGGTGGTTTCTTGGAAGACGTATGGTTAGGTGAAGACCAATTATTGTGGTATCACCTGTGTGGTGATGGCCGTCTGGACGACCAGATATATTTATCCTATCAAAATGATTTTGTTGGAGTTTATCGCCAACATGATGAAGATTACTTTGATAAAGGTCAGAATCCATGGCAAGATCTGTATGGTGATGAAGCCCGAGATAAATGTGATTCTTCATTAAAAGAAAACTATTTAAAATATTGGGGTATTCTTTCTGAGTGGAATCAACCAGAAGATATCTCTGATGAAGAGTGGAACGATATTATTACTACTCGTAGATTTGAATCAACTGCAATCGATAAGTATTAATGATAGTTATTTTAGATATGTGATACCTACATATAGGTGATATCCAACATTATATTGTATGTCCACTCCTGAAAACACTAAATTAATTGCCCCACCATTAAACATCGCTGGAATAGATGTAAATGTAGAGGCTGTTAAAGATGCTATGTTATACATAAATCATAATACTGGTTATGACATGGTGGATCGACAGATTGATGAGTTTATTACATCAACTCACAAAGATGGATATGTAGAATCTAAACAATTGGAACATAGTGGAAGGTCTTATGTAGGATGGGCACATAGTTTAATGGAAGTATGTGAACGTTATTATGATGTTGAAAAGGTTGTAGCCTATAATGGAAGGGGCACTGCTGAGGCCAATCCAGTATATTTAGATGAAAAGGTGAGGGCAAGAGATGGCACAGAAAAAATTATTAAAGTTCCACATAGACAAACTCGATTTCTAAGGCATCGTGAAAATGGTCATGCATTAGTAATGTATTTTTATCCTTATGATATGTATGAAATAGATTGTCGTGTATATTTTAGCACCAATTCTACCTATAAACATATTGACTTCATGGATGAAGTTCAGGAACACTTTAAGACTGAGGGTATCTACAAAAATGCCATTATTAGTGCTAATTATACATTTTTAGACACCCCAAAATTAGATTGGGATGATATTATTCTAACCACCACTCAAAAAGATATGATTGATCGCCATGCTATTAATTTCTTGGAACGGTTAAATGACTATAAAGAATTAGGTATGAGAACCAGCAGAGGAGTCTTACTTTTAGGACCACCCGGAACTGGAAAAACACTATGTTGTAGTATTCTTATGAACTTGTGTAAAAATTGTTCAATTATTTATGTTTCTCGAAATGCAATTACCGAGAGAGGACAAATTGATGAAATATATATGCTGGCTCGAAAGTTAGCCCCTTCCTTAGTAGTCGTTGAAGATATTGACACTTTGGGTGGCATCGATAGAGAAAATGGTGACCACCCACTCTTGGGGGAGTTCCTGAATTGTTTGGCAGGAGTGGAGAAAAACGAGGGAGTTATTACCTTAGCCACTACCAATTATGCTAATCATTTGGATTGGGCTTTAGCCGACAGACCCGGCAGATTTGACATCCGTGTTAATTTCGACACCCCCGATCTGGCTGCCCGTGCATTGATTTTAGAAAAATATTTAGATAAGTGTCGCACTGGGGCTTTGGATTTGAAGTCAATGGTTAAAAAGACTGATGGCTGGTCTGGAGCATACCTACGAGAATTAGTAAATATATGTATTATGCTCTCCGCTGATAAAGAAAAAATAATTACTCAGGAGATTTTTGAACAGGCATTTAAAGAACTTAATGAAATGAGGGATGCTGTTGCCCAAGAGCGGGGACAGAAGCGTAAAGAACCAAATGATGAATCTACACCATTCTATGGTTGAGAAAAGTATAAATAGCGGTGAAGCCCTAATATAATTATGGCTAAAGCACCTGTTGTTACAGAGTTACCTCTTCAAAACGTGAGGTTCCTGTTTGGAACTATGGTAGACCTTCGAATGTTACCCCAAGTTTTGGAACAAACTGGTAATGCCGAAGTTGGTGAGTTTAAGTTAGTGGCCCACTTTCCAGCAGACGAAAAGGCTGCAAACAATGAAGCAGGGTATCTGGCCCGCCACAAAGGATTCCGTGGAGGCGATTACAATACCTATCATGGTGATCCATATACATTGGATGAAGTCATTTGGGATGCTACTGGTCGACCAGGTGTCCATTTANNAGTATCAAAGATCACGTTCCTAAGAAGTATCATGCTGAGGATACTGAGATTATTCCCCACGTTGGTGGTGCTTACATTATGAATGCTGAGGACCTATCCCCGGCAGAACAATCACTTATTGCTAATACTATTGTTAATCAAATGAGAGGTTATTACCGCACAGGAGTTATTGGAACTGAACCAGTTATTGGAGCATTTCCTAACGGCCCCATGAGTATTTCAAAACGGACCTCTGAAGCCAAACAAGACTTCTTCCGTGAACCAGCAGTTCAGGACGAGGATGGCCTTTGGAACAAGGGTCCTAACCGTTGGCAGGCCCATAAAATTGCTCGTGGTGTTGCTTATAACAGATTAGAACAGGCTCGAGAAATGGGTGCTTTAACTCCCGGTTACAGACATCGTGGTTCTTCTGGAAGATTCCGAAGAAATCCTTTTATGTTAGGTGCTGAAGACTTCGCTGCTGAGCGAAAACTAATGTGTGCTGAGCACGATGATTACTTTAACGCTTGTGGCTGTGGCTCTAAAAATGCCGAAGAAAATAGGCAACCTCCGTGGTCAGCAACAAATCCGAAACCACAACGAAAGGTTGAATGCGGAAAATGTGATGCACGAGGATATATTGCGGGTGAAGAATGCGATACTTGTGATGGTTCTGGATATTGGATGATACCTTCTCCAAACTGTGCTACTTGTGATACTTATCTTCAATGGGACGATGGTGCTGAGTGTGACGATTGTGATGCTTGGTATTGTGATAATCACCTCACTGAAGATGGTGGATGTAAGGTTTGTGGAAACACTTCATTATCATTCCATTCCGAAGACATTCCCGTCTGGAATGATGGTATCGTAGAATGGGAAACATCAGGTCCTATGTCCCCAACAGGTAGTGGATATTCCTCTGCTTCCGTTCCACCAACAGGTGTGATGGCAGGCCCCGGCGATACTTTCCTTAATTATACTGATGCTCAAAATTATTTAGTTGAATCTTCTGGTGGCCTTTGGGGTGCCGAAGAAGAAGAAGGCAATACACCAGTAATGCCACCACATGAGTTTGGACAACCAGTTCACTGGCAACCATACGATGAAAGAATTACTGCTCTCAAACGTCAACGTGCTGAAGAGTTCGCTGCTATGGCACGAATCGATCCTAAGAACGCTACTGATGTTAAGAATGTTGTTGATGCTATAAAAAAGCGTTATAATAAAATAAAAATTAGTCGCACAGAATATATTACTAACCGTGTTGGAAGTTCTAATAAATATCACGTTTTCGCTTTCACTAATCGTGGCGTTTTCAATGGCTATGGTCGCATTGGTAAAACTATGACTATCTTTGGTCCAATGAGTGAATCACAGGGTCATTTTAAGTTAGACCGTAAACTTAGACAAGGTTATAAAGAAACAGTTTAAACTAATGGTGATTTAAATGCAATACTTTTCAGATGAACAATTGGATGATATGTTCGGTCTCTTGGATCTGGGCCAATTGGAAATGATGGGTTATGATAATGTTCGCCAAGTATCCAACTCAGATGAATTAGAAGATTTACTTATGACTATTGAAGAAGACTTTTCAAATATGGACCGTGATGAGAAAATCTCTGAACTGCGCTCCGTTGGAGCCTTTGATGATGATTACTTAGTTGATGAAGTCAAGATGGGTGCTGAGATGCGACCATCTGCCAAGTCGACATATGATGAATCCATAGGAACATTCATGGTCCCCGAGCAGTCTTATTATGTAATACGAAATCGTGAGACTGGTCAACATATTGGTCCATTTGATACCGCAGATAATTATCAACATTTATTGGCTAAGTTTTCTATGGGCGACAGTGAAGCAATTCCCGGAGGCAATCATTACATTATGAAATTAACTCCAAAAGAGTTAGCAGAGTTATTTGGTGACGGAAACTCCCTACTACACCCCCGAGATTATGATGGTCTCGCAAAACTAAAACCTCTGGTTGAGGAAATGCTAAAACAAGAAAGAGATAAGTTCATGGCTGAAACCAAACGCCAAAGATTAAAGAGAGAAAAAGAAGAACGAGAAATGGATGATGCATCTACTGATGTTGATTATATGCGTGAACATTATGCTGAAAACTTCGGTGCTGAGGCTCGTAAGGCTCGTAAGGCTCCAACAATTTCTGCCACTAAGCGAAAGATCGGAACTCGTATGCGAGGCAACGACGGCAAAATGTGGCAAGTTAAAAAGGCCGGTAAATCTCAAAGATGGATGGCGGGAGCAGAAACATATGAAGCACCCTATGGAGGATCCGGTGCACTTATGGATATCCATAAAGATACAGGATTAGATGCATTCACCCCCGGCGAATTAACCCACTCAAGTGCTATTCATGGTGATTTTGACCAAGCCTCACTTAACTATTCAGGACATCAAAACATTGAAGTTCGTGCAGAAACCTTTGAGGCTGCTTCCACATCCCCACCAAATCTCGCACGAGAAAAATCCAATCTTCGTTCTGCCATTCGTTCAGAAATTGATTCAAACTTTGAATATAATCAAGTTGTATGGGGGCCTTATTGGGTTCGTTTTGAAGCCGCCAATTCTAATAAATGGTATGGTATTTTAGTCTATAATAATGGTAAAGGTGTATTCCGTGCTCTCGGTGGTTATGGAGGTATGGGAAACAATCCAAATCTGGTGGATTTGGCTACCACTCGCAGTCAGGCTCAGGCCGAATCAGCAGCCAAGCGTAGACTTAAAGCCAAAGAGCGTAAAGGTTATTTTGCTTATAGTGCAGAATCCTTTGAGTCCACGGCGGCAGGTGGTTTGATGACGGTTCCGGGTGGTGGTGTTCATTGGGCTATGCAACCCGATAACAACCCCGATGTTCAATGGATTATTGACCCCAATGACCCCGAAAGCCACACTATTGCTGTCCCCCCTGCAGGTGGAATGCCCCCACCTACGAATGGAACAGGTGGCGAAGGCGGAAATGGCAGTGGAACCGAAGGTGGTGACGGCGGTAACGGCGGTAACGGTGAAGACGGTGGATACGGTGAAGACGGAGACGGTGGAGATAGTGAAGGAGGCCATGGAGGTGACGAAGGTCACCCACAAGACCCTCAAGACCCAGTAAACCCAAGTGCTGCTGAATCGTTTGCAGCAGAGTTTGAACAATTATCTGATAATTCAATGGCCATCTCAGATAGATATGATGTAAATATAGGATATATTGTTGCCACAGATGGTGATGATGACGAAGGAGATGATGACGTAACAATTGGTATCTTAGATGATGATTTTGAACCAGTTGCGAGATTTGAACTCGGTCAAACTTGGAATGATTACAATCCAGAAGATGAAGATTATTATCATTCTGAACAATATTATGCTGCGGCAGTAGGCCATGTCAAGGATCCACGGTTTGACAATAGTCTCTTTGATGACTGCAGTTGTGGTGGAAAATACCTGCCAATCATTAGTGAATGGCAATGCGGTAACTGTGGTGATATCATGGATCCATCTCACGCCGAAACTTTTGCTGCAGATTCACCATTTAATACTATGCTATTAATTCGTCAAGAGGTAGTCATAGAGGAAGAAACTGATTTTAACCACCTATTACAAATATATTTAGAGTTGGAACAAGATATTGCTTATCTTTATTCAACAGATGGTGAAAAACACCATTTACTTCCAGAAATGATGCGTTATCGTAACCAAATTGCCAGTCGATTAGATGAAATCCAAGAAGAAGTAGAAATCCAAGATACTATTGAAATGGATGCCGAATGGTCAGAGAAAAGTTTGGAAAAACTTGACCGAGAAGAACTACAACAATTGCTTTGGGAGAAGACAGTAGCAGGACCAGTCTGGCAGGGTAAAATGCCGAAAAGTGAGATTGAAGATTATGAGAGAATCATTAATAATGGAACGAAGCCATTTTTGATTACCACCCTTTTGGGGTGGCAAAACCGACAAGGAGCAACCCATATTACATTAGATCAACCTATGGTAACTGGGTTCAAAATGGGAGCGGGATGGATAGCCGCTTTGGCCACAATTCCACTGGTAATATTAGGTTTAGGTGCACTCTATAATAAGGAGTAAGTATAAATAGTCGTGAGGAGAATTGATGAATATGGAGACTCAAACAATTTTACTCTATGGCGGCTTATTAGTTGGTGGCTGGTTTGTTGGTAAATGGATTAAGGAATCAATGACTCCTGTCGAAGAACCCGCAGACGAAGAGACCGAAGAGACCAAAGAGGCTCACACTGATACTGGACAACCACAACTGGTAAATAATTGGGGGACTATTCCAGTTATTGGCACAGATCGTGGATTGATGGGTGGTCAAGCAGTAGGGCAGAATGTTAATTATACTTATCCTGTAGGACAACAAGGTAACAATGGTGAAGACACAGTTAGATCTGATTGGACTGCTTATTCATATACTCTAATGACTACAGAGCCCATATTTGGCTCAAATTACTTTGGTCGTGCCGTTGGTGCTAACTGAAACTATAAATAGTTGTAGACCAAAGGTATTACTATGGTAGACTTTGCTCAACTCCGCAACCAAATCTTGTTTGGTGAAGGAGACATAACTCCAAGAGAGCCATCTTCTCTTGAAAAAGAAGTTATGAGTCCTTCGACGGGCATTCCACTCTTTCTCGGTGTAGCCACACTTGCTTTCTGTATTATAGATAAGGCTAAGTTTGACGTTTTGGGCAATCACCGCACCATAACTTGTATTGCTTTAGGTGTGGCACCTTTGGCTTATGGATTGGGTCGTGCCACTCGTGGCATGGCATCCCAAGATGAAATTAAGAGGTATGAATCTCTTTTAGAGGCTACTCAAAATGCTTACGAAGATGAAAATGAAGATGAAGAGGAGCAAGAAAATAATGCTGAGCAAGTTGAACAAATGGCTTATTTAGCCGATGATGCACAATATTTATTTGAACCTGTTGCTACTGCTGATCACGTTGATTTCGGTTCCCATGGTCTTTATGGTGCCGCAGTTGGCCAAGAATCCTTTGGATTCGCCCCAAGTTCAGATTTATTTGCACCAAGAGTCTCTTATGAGTCACAAACATTCGGATGGTGATTAAATGAAATATAGTTTTTACTGTTTTCCCCTCAGGAAAAAGGTTAAGGCCAAGGTAACTGCAGTTGTCAAAAAGAAATCTTATGGCATCAAAGGTGAATATAGATATAAAGGTAAAACCCACAATTGTTACAAAGTTTGTTCTAAAGCAGAAGCAGAGCGTGTTGCTAAAGAAAGTGGATTAGATATTCAATTCCCCGAAATGGAAGAAAAAGCATCTGAAACACACACTATGCCAGATGGCACAGAAATGCCCGGTGCGACTCATGCAGAAGAAACTCCAGAAGGTGTTACAGAAGTTGCTATGTTAGGTGACGATACTTTCCACCCTGATGGCAACGGTCGTGTTATCGGCAGTAATTCTGCTTCCATGGTAACCGCCACCCCGGGCACTGATGCTGTAGTAACTGTAAATGCTACACCGTTCCATTCAGAAAATGAAGATAAAATTGGACCTATGAGTATGGCTGGTGAAGAACTTAAGAGAGATTCGTGTTGCTGTGGGGCTACTAAAGAAAAGCCTTGTGCTTGTATGATTCAAGGAGTTATGTATTGCACTGGTGATGGAGATGCTGACCCTTGCCCCTGTGCACAAGAACGTCTCAAGAAGGGATTGAAAGGTATTTTTGAAGATATCTCACATCTTGGTGCAGATGGAGCAGTTATTGAAACAGAAGCAGTTAATCCAGAAGGATTGGGTTCAGATGTGACTTTTGATGATAGCGAATGGGAAACATTTGAATTAAGTAAGCCATTATTTAGTGCACTTACAGCCCACGCCGATTGGGCTGATATGGTTTCAGATGGTGTTATCAAGGTTTTCCGTGATAATGATTTGGTTCATGTCAGTGCTCCCGGCCCATTTGCCGATGATTTATTAGATATGATTATTGAGTGTCACGAGTTTCCTATGTTGGATGATGATACTTATGTCGATGATCGTTTTCTGTTTGAAAGTGAAAGTAAGAAATTACGAAAGAATGCATTATTGTTCTCTGGATTCGGTGCACTGGGATTAATTTCTGCCATCCTCCTTTACCGCCGATTTAGTAAATATGATTAAGTATAAATAGTCGTAAGACTGTAGTAATACTATGTCTGGCTATGGAATTACCTGTGATCCGGGTGACCTATATAACCGAAAGTGTTATGTTACAGACCCAACAGATCCTTCAAAGAAACAAGAAATTATTGGATATACTGCTGGTGGAGACCCCATCTCTAAAGGACAATCTACAGTTCCTTGGATGGCGTGGGTTCCTACATTAACTACTTTAGACCTATCGGGTAATGCTTATCAGCCATATGGTCAAGCCGGTATTCCTTATACTCAATCGGGTTCTACTACGCAGTGGATGCCTTCCAGTGGCGCAGATATGCAAGATTATACTTATCTTGACCAATCCATGCCGGGTTCTTTTTCACGCTGGATGACTGAAAACCGACTTTGTAATCCTTTGTGGTCCAATGTTTTCGGTTGTCGAACTTCTGAAGACGATTCAGTTGTAGCCGCAGAGAATTATGGTGCTGATGATGTAGAACCGGTATCTGAACAGATGAATGGATATATTGAACCCACCTATAGTATGAATCCCATGGTTCCAATCCTCGCTGCTGCAGGAATAGGTTCGATAGCAGCACTTGTATTGAGAAACAGGTGATGCCGGATGCCCAATCATGAACAAAAACATGTCCAAGCACAGATAGAATCTGAAGTTCAATCACAACAAGAAAGTCGTCGTAAGGCTTGGAGAGGGATGTTGATTCCTGCTGTGGGGTCTGCTGCTTTCTTTACTTCAACTCTTTTAGGTATTGGTCGCATATATAGGCAATACGGATGGCCATCAGATGCTTTTGGTTGGTCCGACTATGCTTTAATGAGTATACCATTTGTAATTCTTGCTCTCGGTCTAACAGAAGAGATCAAGGAGGCCCAGAAATGAAACTGGAAATCTTATTAGATTTAATTTCAGATCGACAACTACAAGAGTATGTAGATTGGTTGGAAATATATCCTGATTCCAGTGAAGAAGATTCTTTAGATTTTCTTATGGATATATTAACAGATAGTCAATTAGATATACTGTTGGAAACTGATGAGTTTAATTCCACTCCTTATTCCAACTGGTATGGGGCTTGTATAGGAGCAGATGGTAGTTGTTTTGAGTCTACTTTAGAGGATTGTAGGCTATTAGGTGGACGTTTTCAAGGTCATGGGACTTCCTGTGGTGGTCTACAACCACCTTTGGTAATGCATTCAGAATACAACGCACCAGAGGGGAAAGTGTATCGAGACCCTGCGGCTGCTTCTGATCCACGATTAAAGAAGGATACACCTCCCAAAGAAGTTACTAAATATCTTCAACAACATCCAGAAGTAGCCAACATGTATGACGATGATGACGCCTCTGTAATGATGAAGGGAATAATCTTAGGATGTATTATTGGTGCTGTTGGAACGATTTTTGGTAATTTGGCCTCCGAAATGATTATAGATAGATGGAAGATAAATCCAGTTTTTACTTGGGATAAGGATTAATATGATGATAATAGGCATTACTTTTGCTTTTTTCATGGCAGAAGCATTACTGCACTACCAATTAGGTGTCTGGCAGGATGGAGGACCAATTCAGTTTCCTAAATGGACATGGCCAGATAGAGGTGATTTAATCTCTATGGTAGTTATTGTGGGCCTCTTTTCTTACTTAAGTGCTACAGTTATTGATTATTACAACCCCACACCAAACAAGATATAAGTAGGTCGTGCACCCATATTACTTTATGGATGAGTCCACCCTCTGGTTAGAGTATCTAACTTCTAAGAGAAATGACTATCTGAAAGATCGAAAAATAAACTTAGGAATTGATTATGATTCGGATAGGCAGAGGTGGGATGCTATCATTGAGCGTGATTGGGATATGATGGCTGAAAGGTTAGCCGCAGGTATTGGAGTTGAAGACCCAATTAAACAACAAATGGGAGAAGATTTCTTTGAGCGACACCTTATGGAACTATTAGAGGATGTGCACCAAGTTGCTTCAGAGTTTCATCAAATAGAGTTCAATAATAAAATGATTTATTTTGTTCATTATGAAGATTTTATGATGTTAGCACAACAAGGTATATTTAGATTGGAAGAGTTTGCATTAGATAAGGGCAGAAAATGGGAGAAAAAAGTTAGAGAACTTTTAGCATCATATGATTATGAAATTATTGGTTACATAGATTTATTCGAGGAGGTATATTTACATGTCATCAAAAAATGATTGGAAGGAGTTTGCTACTATGACTGATTTTATTAGTGCTAAGGCTATGGTATTTCTGGCCATTGGTTTGGCTTTAATTACTCAAACTATTGCACAAGTTATTGCACCATCTGCTTGGCTAAATTATCAAATGTTGGCATTTATTATGTCTACTAATTTGGCAGCAGTTATTTTGGCTATTGTGGCACAGCGTTCAGCAGAGCGTATATCTGACCTTCAACGCAGGGCATTTACACCCGAGTTTTATCGTGGAACATCTATTTTGGCCAGTTTCTTTAGTAAATTGGAACAAGTAGCAGAAGAAAAGGGGAGTTCTATTGAAGAGAAATTAGATGATTTAGCACCTCGAGTCCACGATTTCTTACTTTCTAACGACCCACTTTCAGTTCCACCCGAAATTGATTTAGAACCAGTCCCAGAGTGGGATAATGAGGACGAATTGTTTAATGATGATGCATGAACACCCAAGTTATATATAACAAAACAGCCTAATATTAGGTGGACAGTATGGCCAACATATGGAAAACTATTAAATATCTCTATTTTACGGGAATGTTTTTATTATCAGTGTCTTGTGTGTATTTACTATGGATTTGGCGTAATGGAATGTTAGATCCGGTTACCACCACTGCAGTCATGATGGACGATTTGGAGTCTTTAGGACCGTGGGCCATCTTATTAGATGTATTTATTTTATTAATTATGTTCGTATTTTATAAGAAATCTCGGAAGAAACCTATTATTGATAATCCATGGTTATCTGGTAGTCCTAATTTTGGCCCACTTTTATTAGAGGCAGACCAACTCCCTGTGCCACCCAGCCCAGAGGAATTAGAACTCATGGGTATTCTAAAAGAATAAGATTTAAGTAGTAGAAGCACATAATGTTTATTATGGTAAATCAAGACCCGCAGCCAGAGTTATATACCACTCGGGCCGTCTTTACTGCTGCTAACACCACAGGAGATATTGCTACTAACACTATCTTTACTAATCAGGCTAACAATGAAGAATGTCGTATCTATGCCCTTATGGTTAATATACTTAATGAAAATGGTGCACCAGTTACTACCGCTACCACAGNNCAGTGATTAATTTTAAAGATGATAAGACCTTGGCCTTTTCAACGCCAATTTTGGCCTTATTTCAGCAACCATTAGCCGTAGAAGTTCAACTCAACTCTACTGCTGGTGCTACTTTAGCAGCGCAAAGAACTGTAGTTGTCACCATGATCTCAGAGTTGGCAATTCAGAAAGAATACTATTCCCAAAGACAAAGACCCAATCCACGGGGAGTTCGATGAAACATAAGATATAAATAGTCGTGCAACATAACAATAGGTATAGGTGACACAATATGGCAAATCAAGACCCACAGCCAGAGATTTACTCAACGACCCACACATTTACGGGTGCAACCGCTGCTGGAACAGTCAATACCCAGACAATTTTCACCAATCAGGCTAACAATGAAGAATGTCGTATCTATGCCCTTATGGTTAATATACTTAATGAAAATGGTGCACCAGTTACTACCGCTACCACAGCAAATAACGTCCCATCCAATTCTTTTGATATTAGTTGGATTTTCTCCAACATTACTAATGGTGGATCAGTTCTTGCTTTCTCTACACCGATTTTGGTGTTGTTCCAACAACCCCTTGCTGTTGTAGTTAGTGTTACTACTGCTACTACTGCTACCCGCACTGTTAACATCAGCCTTATCGGTGAACTCGCTATTCAGAAAGAATACTACAATGAGCGTTTCAGCAATGGCTCACCTCAATGAGCAAAACACATAAGTAGTAGTGCAAACCATAAAGTTTATGGCAATTAGGCGTCAAGCATACGAATGGAGAAACGTGTGCCCCATTGGTAATCAATTTACTATCGGACACCCGGTTTTAGATCCTAATCCAATAGTGCCACCAGTTTCACTTGATTATGAAGTAGGAATTAATTCTCAAGTGGTAAGCCCTGTTATTCGAGGAGGCCAGCCCACACCAATTTTTACAGGGATGCATGGTAATAATCTTAAGACTTCTGCCCATGTTTTGGCAATTCAGATGATTATAATTGATTCTCTATCGTGTTGGCCACCCGAGGCTAATGTAAATGTATTTGTCAATGATACTTATTATTTTGAAGCACCAGACTATTCTGCTATCAGAGGATTAAGTGGATATACTGTTCCATTTCCAGAACCAAATTACCCACAATATTTTACTTTGGAGTCTTTTAAGGATGGTATCGATCCTCCGATTTATATCCTCCCCGGCGATACTTGGGGTGTTTATATTACTTTTCCCGAGCAAACCTTTGCAGGAAGCAACGTTTGGGGCGTAGGAACATCACAACCAGATGGTAAGTCTAATTCAGGTGGTTTTGATGCCACTGAACCACAGTATCGTTATACTCCTTCGTGGGCTACCGGAGCAGGAGCATCTTATCCAACCACGGCGACCATACCCACCCAAGATTATGAAATAGCCCGTGTTTTTGTAAAATACTTATTGATTGATGGTGCAGATTTCTTGATTGCTAAGAAAATGTTGGATATTGGACTACCCATCACCCATAAAAATATAAATAAGTTCCGTCAGGACCTAACTCGTTGGCAACTAACATCAGATGTCGTAGAGGGCACTTTAGATGAGGAATTGATTCGTGAAACCGGGACTACAACTCGAAGGAGTGCTTTACCATGAGGCATTTGGTATATTATTGGCGATTGCGACCAGATACTTCTATGTATCAGATCCCATTTAGATATCAAGCCGAAGGGTTACGAGGTGGTGAAACAATTTTACCTGCTACGCCTGCTAATTATCCTACCGGGGATTTACAAGGTTGGGATGATGAACTATGGCCACAACCCGGGATTCCCTTTTCTATATTTACTTCTCAGCATGGCACTGCTGGTAAAATTAAACGAACTCCCTTTTCTTATTTAGTAGAACCTTTGGATGATTGGTCTCGTAAACAGATTTCGCAACCACCTTTAGTTAAACCCGAACAATTTATAGTTTTGAATAATTTTGGTTCCACCCCCGGAATCTTAGCAGACCCAACTGTCAAAACTGGCGTTGCCTTTTACACACTTAGATTTATTCTCCCCGTAGTTACAGATCCCGGTATTGGTAGAATTACGAATCTTATATTTAACGGTGAAGCAATTAAAGTGGCATATGGTTATCCAATTGCAGTTCCTGATTACGCAAGTGGAGGTTCTATACAAGTGAGGGGTTGTTTTAGCCTTCACAACCCTACAGCACTCCCACCCTTACCTGCTGGCAATATTGCACAAAGTTTGGAATCAGTATTAGTTAATTCGTTATATTATCCAGCCAATCCTGAAAATTATACTACCAGCCTTACTGGACCATGTTGTCCAACTTCATCAGGAGATAGGTTCGGCTATTTGGGAGAACCAGATCCCACCAGTGGAGTAGTCGGATTGTATATTCCTACTATGGCAGAAGTTCCCGCACCTGCAGGATCTCCAACTAAAGGATTCACTTATTGGGAGGTATTTATCAGTGTAGTTAATTATAACCCCACTATGGCACCGCCTTCATTAAGAATAGGTTATTTTGATAGTTATACTGAGTTTGGTGGTGGGGTAGAGAAGTTTATTGATGCCGATGTATATGGAACTGCTGGTGTTCAACCACCTGCGTATAGCGATGGAAATCCCTCAATTACCTATCCAAATAATAATAATATTAATTTCTTATATGATTACACACCTAATGGCTTTCTTAATGTGGTTATTAATGATGCACAATATTATGAAAATCCTGATGGGACTACTTGTATGGGAATCTCTGGCGATGCTGCACCATGGCCCATTCAACCCGGCATAGGTATACCACAATATTCTTTAAGACCCAACATATATGTATTACCCGGGCAAACATTTGACCTTCAATATACTGCTAATACCGACATGCCTGCATTAGCCACATGGTTACGAGCCATTGGTGATCGAACGGTAGGAGGAACTCCTGCAGATGTTAGATATAGGCCAGCCACTTTATGGGATTTTAGTCAGGTTTTCTTTGATTATTGGTTATTTGAAGGTGCTGAAGCCTTAATTTGTCAAAAGTTAATAAAATTAGGTATTGAAATCACCCCTGACAGTGTAGATTGGTATAAACAAATGATTTTAAATATGGAAGGTTTGGAAACAGACACCTATGAAAAATATTTAAAATTGATGAAAGAGTGGAAAAGACGACAAGAAGTCAAAGATAAAGCATATCAAAAAAAGCGTAGTCCTCGAGCCAGAATTAGGGGTCAACGGCGATGAGTAAGTATAAATAGTTGAAAGGAGTGATATTATATATGACCACTGGAGAAAAGATCCGGGATTTAAAACGCCCTTATCGCAAGAAGGCGTTTCAGTCAGGCTATTCCCAAAAAGGAAATGCTGTTCAATCTAATCCACCGCCTATTTCATCGTATTCTACCGTATCGACAGCGGCTACATCGGTGGTGAGAGCGGGGGTAGACCCCCAAACCTTTCGACGCCCAGTCCGAGCAACCCCACAAGCCGGACTCGAGGGTATTCCTATTGACTACAGTAATTATCCTTGGCATATGGTTAGTAAGGGAAACTCTGCGAACTTAATTCAACGTCAACGTATCCTTTTTACTACTTTGGATACTTATGATTCTGCGGGTGTATTAGTTACTGCTAACTCTTTCGATAACAATGCTTATGTAGATATGGTAGTTATTAACGTTGCCGATGTTGATGGCGACGATACATGGCGAGATTCGCTTGGTAATGGTATCTTAGACGAAGTAATCGCTCGTGATGATTATACTGCTGCCGCTGCCCCACAGATCCCATCACAAACCTATACGGGTATGCAAGCCACAACAAACTCTGCTGTTAGCCGTTTCCCTATGGGAAGTGGTTCTACTACCACTTCTGTTGGCGGGACTGTTGCCGTAGGAGGCACAGGTGAACTGTATGTAGTGGGTTCTTTTGGCCATTCTGAGCCATCCTCAGCCTCTATTCCAACTTCAGGTATGTATTACGAGTTGTGGGTAGATGGTTCTTTATTCTTACAATGGTCTGACTTCCAGTGGGCACCGACTTCACCTAAGACAGATATGTGGGATTTTGATGTTCCAATCAGTGTAGAAAAGCAAATTGTTTTCCGAGTTATTAATCGCACTGGCGTAGCCATTACCACAGGTAATATGGATGCATGTTTCGCTGGCTGGACTGAAACCCTTGACGGATATGATGACACTTCTCGTGCTAAATTACAATCTTGAGGTGAAATCGATATGGCAAATCCACAATCTTTTACTGGCGTAACTTCTAAGGGTGCCCTCACAGTTAAAGAAGTTGATGGTAGCCCAGATGTCCCCCAAGTTAATACTATCGTAGTTTCTAATGGAACTTTGACTAATGATGGTGGTGGAGTAGTCACTATTACCACAGGTGGAGGTGGTGCAGGCGTTGATTCTTGGGCAGGTGGAACTACTGGATTACTACCTTCGGGGGCTACTACTGGAGTAGTAAGCATATCAGGCACTTTAGTGGTGGCAAACGGTGGAACAGGTGCTACCACATTAACTGATGGTGGAGTGCTTCTTGGTTCTGGAACAGGTGTTATCACGGCTACAGGACAACCCACAAACGGTCAATTATTGATTGGCTCAACAGGCGCAGACCCGGTTTTAGCCACGCTTGCATCATCGGGCGCAACAGTTACAATTACCAATACAGCAGGTGGAATCAATCTTGAAGCATCAGGATCAACAGGTGCAAATCCAACTGCAACAGTTAGTGGAAGTGCTGTAAATGGTGTAGCCACTACCTTTATGCGTTCTGACGGTGCACCCGCTTTAGCCAATACAGCAGTTACCGCCGCCGCATACACTTCTGCTAATATCACCGTTGATGCTCAAGGGCGCATTACAGCCGCCGCAAATGGTAATGATGGAACAATGAGCAGTTTCATTATTTCGGATGGACTCGCTACTCAAACAATTGTTGATGGGAATACTTTAACCGTAACGGGTTCGGGAGGATTAACTACTGCCGTTACCGCTACTGATACAGTCACAATTGAATTAGACACTACCGGCGTTGTTGCCGCATCTTACACTTCTGCGGATATTACCGTTGATGCTCAAGGGCGAATTACTGCCGCCGCAGATGGTGGCGGAGGGGTTACGCTATCGGGTTCAACAAATAATACAATTGCTACGGTCACAGGCGCAAACGCCCTAATTGGTGAAGCAAACTTGACTTTTACAGGTAGCCTACTTACAGTTACAGGTTCAGCACAAATTACCACAAACTTAGAAATTGATGGTGCATTAAACCACGATGGTTCAACTGTTGGATTCTATGGGAATACACCCGTTGTTCGAGAAACTGTAGCCGCACTTATCGGACCACCTGACACTGTGGCTAATGCATTGGCTATTACCGAAATCATGAACGCATTGGGTGATGGACTCGCCGGTGTCGGTTTGTTTACTGTGGTTTGATGAATAGTATTAAATACATAGAACAAGAAGTGAATCGTATGGACGAAATTACCTTTGCTATCAAACCCGAAGATGTTGAATTATTATTGAAAGTAATAAATCAAGTAAATTGTCAAGGAAAAGAGGGCGCAATTCAATTATTGCGTATTATTCACGCTCTTGAAACCGCCATCAACCAAGACGAGAACATCACTGATCTGTGAAATCCAGACCCAAACCCCGGGCCGGAATTAAGGCTTCTTCAGGAAGTTCTTCATTGATATACAGTTGATTGAACTCATTAGTTCCACCTGTGCTAATATCCCCAAAACCACCAATATATCTATTCATTGTTCCACCCACTAACGCCGCACTGAATATCTTTCCAGTAAATTGTTTCTTTAATAGGTGGAGCAAAAACCCCGTCATGAAAATACCAACAAATGGAAGCAGATATTTATCTTTATTATCTGTCGGAATAAACATAAATAGGCTGCCTAAAGTTAACCCTCCAAATCCTACGATGAGGGCTTCCATGAAATCATTACGGTTAACCATAGTGTATATTAAACAGTTTTACTATTTGTATTTATCAGATGCTTCAGATTATAATTTAATATTTTTGAGAGATTTTTGAGATCTCTTGGGTATATCCCAATATAATAGTAATCATCGCTTTTGTTATAGGCTGCTTCCTTGGTTTCTTTACGATAAATATATTTTTCTTGTTTGTTGATCACCCACCGGGCTACATTACCTTCTGTGCGACATAAGCCCCAAAACTCTACAATAACTGGTTTATCTATGCCCCTTTGCGGCCATAATATCCAATCCGGCAAGAACTCTTCGTCATCGATAACTATTTGGGGCTCATAAACACAGTTCCATTTATTTTCCCAGAACCAATTATCAATTGTCGCTTCGCCATATGATGCCACTGAGTTCCCATTTTTAGTTTTTACCCGACTCAATTAATCACCCGATTGTTAATGGAATCAAATGATTTCCGTAGTATTCTCTGTTTACCTATCACGAAAAAGATATGTCCATTAGTGTCAAAAGTTTCATTCAAAATGTTTATCATGCGTTCTTGAATAGTCTGAGGTTCCCACCCTAATTTTTTCATCTCTTTATCGGTGAACCACCTATCTACAAAAAATCCTTGGCCATATGTTATACCCTCGTGTTCCTTCTGTCCAGTATAATATCTATTATCTGTATAACTCCATGCATCTTTACCAGATTGTTTTAAATATTTTATAGGTGTCTTAAATAAATACATTGCATCATCAACCAAGCGGTCTAATTCCTTAGGCGTTATCCTTTTCTTCATAGTATGAGGTGAATGTGAAATTGTTGACCTTCCCAAATTATCAACTTTAGTCATTTGTTGTTCATATCCAGCGGTGCTAATAAGATAACTTCCAAGCATATCTGGAAATATCAGGGAAGGATTGGCAGGGTAATTTACACCCACTAAAAGAATATTTAACTTACCACCTTCGGGATGTTCTCCACCACTATCTAAGATTTTTTTTAACTCTGAGTTTCCATTATGGATAAAATATATTCTATCTAATAGACCAACCATCTTTCGGCCACCATACTCATATGGTTTTAACGCTTCTTTCCGAACCTCTGGAAAATATATTAATTCAGCACCATCACCTAAATCTGTAATTTGAGTTTCTGAGGGTTGATCTGAAAGGATTCCATAGGTATCAATAGTTTCAAACAATTTTTTCCATTGTTTGGGCATTAATTGCTTACCCCCTTTATGGTCCAGATCATCAGACCATTGAGTTTCCTCCATAGATTGATTGGGTTGGACCGACTATATGTAGTTTAGGAAGTTTCATATAGCAGCACATAGTATCAAACACATGTCTTCCGAACAACCTCCACATAAGAGAGCCACAGTGGCTCAAGTGGACCGGAAAATTGATGAATTAACAGAACAATTGGATATTATGTCATCAGATATTAAAGATATTAAAGAGATTATGAAAAGTTATATTGAAATGCGACTCAAAGAATCTGAGATACAAAAGCCCAAGGACGATGGGAATAATAGGATGTATGGGTGATCTGTTGGATCACAAAAGATTAAAAAGAGTCCTGTCATGGCGATTATGCAGTATTATACTGACCCTGATAGTTACTTTTTTGATCACCGGCAACCTTAGAGACAGTTCATATCTTACCTTAGTATTAAATATAGTATTGATTAAAGGACACTATATCTTTGAAACCTTGTGGGAAAAACACCAATATTAGATTTTCTTGGATAAAAATGTTTCCAGATATTCAATATACTGTGGTCGTAACCAATCTTTTAAACATGCACCATTAACTATTTTGTATACATTAACATTGGAAGAACTGTCCTTATATTTTGTATATACATCTGGCTTTACATATATTCGGAAATAATGGTGTAATTTGGCAGCATTAAGTAATTTACTATAATCAGAATATTCTTTATGTGTGAATGAAACCAAATCTTTTAGAACCAATCCGTGTGGATATTGTTTTAATGTTTTTAGCAGTAATCCGAGTAGCATTGTTTGAATACCAGATTTACCACCTGAGTTACGTTTAGCAAGCCCCATGCGAATAACTCTTGATGCTGTTAGATAACAATTACGATTACAGAAAAAGTTACCACGATGTTCTATTTTATTTTTGGTCAATATGCCATTGCACCACAAACACTCGTTCATTCCCATATCCTGCCTCTTAAAATAATCTTTGTTGTTTACCTACACTCTTATCGTCAAAGGTTTGGTCTACCCACATACTAACTTGAGTATAAAGTTGGGTAATATATTCATCGCAGCCATATTTAGCAATGATATCTCTCATAAGTTCATCATATTTACTTACTGAACCGTGACTAACAGTCATGATTGGTTTCCCCGGACACTTAACTTCTACTTCAACCCCAGTGAAAGGATCAGTTTTATTGCCTGAAATAGTCATACATTTACCACTGATGGGAACTCTACGGTATGAAGCCCCACATTTGGTGCATCGAACCTTTTGCTGACCGAAAGCACGAAGATTGCCACGCATATCACGAATTAGGTGAGTATCAATAAGTTTAGCACTTTGTTTTTTATTATCTACTGGATATAAGACTTCACCAAGAGCGAATTGTGCCATGGTTTTTTGCCTCATACTTAGATTTATTTCTTTATCGTTGTATGGATTCCAATCAGGACCATCATTACAATTAGAAGTGTCATGAGTAAACCCGAATCCTTCAGATTCACCATCAGTTCCTAAACGATTCTCTACTGTTTCCACCCATTGTTGTGCCTCTTGTGGTCCAGCAGGTTTCCAACCATCACTATCAGTTGTTCCTTGAGTTGCTTCATAGAATCCAATAGGATAACTATTACAAGTTTCTACATTTAGGGCCTCTTTATCGATTTCATTAGGATTGATTCCCATAGTTAAAATCAATGGGGCGTCCATCTGACCACCACGACTTCGTGGCAAGAACTGACGACTAAAGTTTAGCACACCTTCGGTTAACATAATAATAGCATCGATATCACCATCACAGTTTCTTCGCTTAGCGGCATGATAGAATGGATGTCCATAATGTCCTTTTACACTGGTGAATCCAATAATACGAGCCAAGATAGCACCTGAGGTGTGAGGTGCAATACCCATAATCAACTGACCAATCAGATCAGAACCTTGATTAACATTATAATAAGGCTCCAATTCATAAATATATTTAAGTTCATCATCAGTAAACTGACAAACTCTTACAATGTCGTCAACACAATTTTCAGGAATGACAACATCTTGTGGAAAGATTTCCACTACTTGGTCTATGGTTTCCACCATATATCCCAACTCATGAGCCTGTTTTAGACTCATTCCAACCTCGGAAGGTTTAAAATGAGTCATTGTGATATCTACCATATCAAATCTAATAGTTCCGTCACGGAACACAGAGACCCCATGTTTTGCTCTCAGTATAGCCTTTTCCAAAGGTTCAATCACTGCTTCAGCATTACGAACATTCTTTACACCCTTGACTTTAGGTGGAGTTGTGACCTCACATTTCTCCAAAGCAGCGTCCCACATTTCCTTAATGGGCATTTGTTGCCATGTTTTCTCGTGAAAACGGGTCTCTAAGCCACAACAGACGGCTAAGTGGGTCTCGGACTCACATACGCCACAGAAACGCTTAGAAACGCCTACTTTGCCCTCCTTTTCTAATGCATTGTTAATAAGTTTCTGAACCCCTCCCAAATCTCCAATCGGAAACAGCCCATGTGCCTTACTGGGTTTCATGTTTCGCATCTTGCTGGCCTCAGGCTTACCCATGCGAGCACCGATCCTATAAGTGGTTCGAGGCCGTATTTCGTAATCTGCTATCAGATTCAAGAAATCTAAGGCAGTTCCTTCCAGATTAATTTTCATTCCAATATTTAATAAATTATTTATAATTAGGTTACTTACATCACCTTCAAGATTACCATCACTATCGATGTCAATATTTAATCTGTGGACAATATCTTTATACTTAGCAGATACATTTACTTTAGACCCGCACAGTGAAACACTACAATCCTTCATAAAATCATATATTTCGGCGGCACTGACATCTGACAATCCTCTCGGAACCCAGCGAGGATCCATAGCCACCTTGTAAATCTTACACTGTTCCACGGCTTCCATAAATGTAGTTGGTGCACACATACCCCGGTTTTTTAGTTCGGCTTCATGCCACTCTTCTACATAAGGTGATGGCAATAATGGATGGTTGTTTTCTAAAAACTCACCTACTGGAACTAAGAGTTCTCCCAAATCCCATACTTTCTTAATGGGGTAGCCTACTTCATTAGGCAATATTAATTCTAAATCGCTGCTATTTTGGATTCTACGAGCACTTCCATCATTAAACTCTACATAAGGCCCATCAATAGTATCGCAAGGTGTTACCACTGTTCCCTTCCCCGGACGTTCATACTTTAATTGAGTCCCAATAGATACGAAACCGCTTGTAGCCACCATAGTAGCCGGATGCACAGCAGTAGTGGCCAATCCTGCTAAACGGCTGCGACCATAACGCAGACGGAATCCTCCTACAGCCATTGGCATAGAGAAAATAGGGCGTCCTGCTAACACTTCGGCCATATATTTAGGATTGGGTTTAATACTTCCATCGCTGTTTTTTGTTTTTACGAACTGGTTCAGCCAATCCCAGCCATCTAATTCTAATTGTTCAACATATTTTAGAATCTTGGGGGCTTTTAGAACTAACCCTTCACACATTACCAACAAAGCACCTTCTCGGACTTTATTATCTTTAACTCGATCTAAATCACGTTGACCAGTAACTTCTTTGCCCACCCCTTCACCATCAATAAATATAGGACAAGATTTAGCAATGATTTCTAATTCTGGATTGGAAGGTCGATACTGTAATCCACGATAAAGAGAAACTTCTTCTTTATATCTTTCTACCTCTCCGAAAGTAAGTTGAGGGACTCCTAATTTAAAATCACGTCGTAGCATATCGGCAATTAATACAGACAGGGCTTGCCCAGTTCCACCTGCGGAACGAATAGGTCCTGCAAAATTGACTGCCAAGCACTGTGTTCCATCATCATTAGCCATAATACGGCAGGATACCACACCTTCCAGTGGTGCTACAAGGATTCCTTCAGTTAGCACAGCCAAGCCAGCACAAACACCATGATAGATACATAAAGCGGCCCTTAGGTTATCTAAGTTAGTCATACTCCCCAATTCTTTTTTATATTCTTTTAATGTTATCTTGTAATCTTGGAAAACTTCTTTACCATAGCCTAAAATATACCCAGCCCCTCCGCAATCATCACAAGAAATCTCATAACCACGACCTCGGGGGATAGTTCCTTTACCACCACAAGGTTCACAATCGTTTTTAATTCCATATAAATATGATTCAGCACACACGATACGAGCGATATCCAGAGCCACTAATTCACGATTTTCATCATGCACAGTAGTTAAGGTTCTAATCTGTTCAGCAGTATTTCTATCACGCAGAAACTTCAATAATTTTTGAACCCTTTCGCTGAGGTCAATAGCCTGTGGAATCTCAATTTCCAATTTGGGATCATAACCCCGGCTTTTAGCAATAGATACCATTTCATAGACTCTATTACACTCAGTAGTTAAACGGTTGTTATACTCTTCTAAAGAGATACGCTCTGCTACCATAGTTATGCTGGTTGCGACTACCTATATATTCATTCAGTATATTTCTTCTTGATTCGCTTTTGCCAATGCACAATCTGGTAAAGATCGCCTCGACTGAAGTTATAATCACCTTTTTGGGCTAAATCTTTGTAAAGTAGCCATGGTTTTTGATGAGATGAAGTTAGCACAATCGGGCCACCGTAGCGATCTACCCAGATATAATCATGTCCTTTGACAGCACCAGATTTCAAATCAAATCCTAAAATGTCGCCCCACTTACTTATATCACGAATCTTGGCTTTGCCGATAGTTTTTTGTAAATCCTTTCCTTTCACTCGGCGTAAGCCATTTTCTTCTAAAATAATGTCTACTCGGTTTGCCCCTCGGCTTTCACCTCTCCTACCACTCATCAGTAATCCCAGTATACCCCCCATCGCCACCATATATAAAGCCTTCTTCCATAATATATCAGGAAGGATTGAATAACCAGTGATTATAACACCAATACCCATTACTATTCCCGAAAACATTTTATCACAACAACAAGATATGGGCAGAAATCAATGCCGCTGTTCCCACTGCTTTGGCACCTACAAATTGATTAGAGGAAAATACATCGTTAAGTCTTAGTGAAATTAAAATTAAATCTATTCCAATAACCAGCCAAATATCCTTAGGCAGTCCTAAAAATGTTTCTTGACCCAGAGTCTCAATATCTTCTGCAATACCACTTGAACTATATGTGTTACCACCAATAGGGTTTTCAGCAGTTTCCATAATTAAAGTAGTGCACCACTACTATTTGAAGTTTAGCAAATTACATATAGTCGAAATGGTTAATAATAAGTATGTCTCCAGATAGTATTGGGTCTGACTCTTCGGATAAACCACATACAATTCATGATCACACCGACAGTGAAAAGGAAGAACTCACTGGTGATGATATTGATAAAGCACTTGATTCTGTTGAAAGAAAGGCTATAAAAATAAGGAAAATCATCATAATTATTGCACCAATTATATTATTTTTATCTGGTGGAGTAGGTTTAGAATATTTTATGGGGCTGTTGTGAAATGGATGAAGGTTATGCAGGGTGCGATGTTAGTATTTACAATGTTCCTAAACCACATGATGTAGTCTTTTGCGAATTAAGTCTTACTGAAAGTGCAGCAAATAAATTGAAATCTTTAGCCCAAGAGCAAACCGAACACCAAGATTTTTGGTATTTATACATTAAAGTAATGGGCGGAGGATGTTCAGGATATTTATATGATGTGCAGATATTGTCACAACACCCTCCCGATAACACTCAGGTATTAGTTTCAAACGATATTGAAATTGTAATTAGTGTTCAAGATTCTACCCTATTGGATGGTATTGTAATTGATTGGGATGAATCACTAATGGGTGGTGGATTAAAGTTTAAAAATCCAAATGCTACTAAAACTTGTTCCTGTGGAATATCTTTTAAGTGAATAGTTATGTATGAAACTTGTAATTATGATTATGAATCTCCCCCTGAAGGGGTTCCAACATGGTGCATCCAACTCGATACTGGTTGGGAAACGTGGGCACAATTAATAGTAGAGTTCCTACTCTTAGCCCTATTATATTTATTAGTGAGGCAGTTTAAACTCTGGATTTATTCTCGTCGTCGACGGTTGCCTTCAACTGAGCCCTTACCCCTTGTTTCCATTTCTGTTGTTCCGCCAGAAGAGCGGCCAATTGATTATGTTCCTCATATTGTTCATACTTCTCATTCTGCATCTCCTGACGTTCCTGAGTCTTCTCATGCCAAAGACAAAAGTCTGGAGCCATAGGTAGGTCAGACCATACAGATTCATCTTCCGTTTGTGGCCATTCATGGATTTTACCATGCCAACTAACCCCGGCATCTAAACGATACATTCGCCTACACATTTCTACAGGTTCTACACCTTTTCTTTCCATGTGATACATTTGTCCAGTATTAATAGCATTAAAGAGTTCTTCCACATTAATATCATCAATCTGATCGGTATAACAATTAAACCTACATACACTTATTTTATTGACATTCGCTACCCTGATAATACCTTCTACTTCATTTATTAGATTAAATGCAGGTAATTCATCAGCATCTAATTGGCAAATCCAATCATATCTATCCAAGGCACGAACTCTATTATCTAATTCGTTTCGCATCTTAGAGTAATCACCATCAAAAGCATACTCACTATGCTCTACTTCTTCCAGTTCTAACCATTCTTTAAGCATCTCAGGACTATTGACATCACACATTACATAGATAGGCTTATCGCATTGACGCAAACGCTCAACTGTTTTGGCAACATAGTCTAACTCATCATAGGCCAAGATAGCCCAAACGAGCATATCATTCCATCCCTTCTAAAGCAGTAGTTAAGCGAACCAATAGTGCACCTTTGTTTCCACCTACAGAAAGGCCAAGAGCCTTGAGGGCAACCTTAAGGTCAGCAATAGACAAGTCATCTAAAGATTCAATGTTATCTTTGAGTGCAGCCACCTCATCCCTAAGGGAAGCATGGAGGGCATCAGAAAGGGACTCTCCTTCTTTAAGTGCATCTTGGAGATCATCAACAACATCGCCAATAGTTTCTTCTGCTTCTGAAACGACTTCATCAACAATTGAATCAATTTGGTCTTCCAGAGAATCTGGAATATCTACACCAGTGAGTTCTTCTAAATCATCAACTAAATCGCCAACTTCGTCAGCAATTCTATCAACTACATTCTTTCTATTATTCTGCCACCAATTAGCGGCGTATCCAACAGTAGCACCTACAAGGGCACACACAACATTTAAGACTACGGGGTCCATAGGTTGGGTTCGCTTCTGAACTATTTATATCTTTGCACTATAGTTAGATATAGGTGTTAGTAACAAATACCTTTATGCATGTTATGTCGACGACAGGACAGAATTGTCCCTGTGGACGCCCCATCGACTCTTGTAGCGATCCATGCGAGGATAAATATTGTAGTCATTACTG